>Ga0209172_10000133_pt1 | contig 222640 bp, 221 predicted proteins | sample LarsenN4metaG_FD_184113 | JGI IMG/M metagenome (GOLD analysis project Ga0209172, IMG submission 184113) | Hot spring sediment bacterial and archeal communities from British Columbia, Canada, to study Microbial Dark Matter (Phase II) - Larsen... ...
CGTATTTGTAAGGCCTGAGAGTCGGCTCTCACGCCCCGCGCCCGCGCGTGGAACCCGCTTGACCGATCCGATCACCATGGGCCCAGGCCCGCGGGCACGACATCCCGCAGCGCCATTGCGCAGGCCCTCGGCCGCCTCTGGAGGCCGCCCCTCGAGTTGGGCGACCCCCCGGTACCGAGGTGCACGCATCATAGCACACCCTGGGACCTGTGGGATTACTCCGATTGCGGTTAATGTCGCCGGCGGCGCCCTCACACCGGCTTCAGGAGCACGTGCCGCTTGCGTCCGAGGGAGAGCTTGATGGCGCCGGCCGCCACGTCCGCAGGCCCCAGCCGCGCCCTCTCGTCCGTCACCGGCTGGTCGTTGACGCGCAGGCCGCCGCCCGCGATCTGGCGCCTGGCCTCGCCGTTCGACTTGACGAGCCCCGCCCTGACGAAGGCTGCGAGCACGCCGAGGCCCGCCGCCAGCTCGGCGGCGGCGATCTCCACCGTGGGCAGCCCCTCGGCCAGCGTGCCCTGCTCGAAGGTCTGCTGGGCGGTGCGCGCCGCCGCCTCGGCCTTGTCGCGGCCGTGCAGCATGGCCGTCACCTCGGTAGCCAGCACCTTCTTGGCCTCGTTCGCCTCCGCCCCCCGGAGCGCCGCCAGCCTGTCGATCTCGGCCATCGGCAGGCGGGTGAACAGCTTGAGGAAGCGGCCCACGTCCGCGTCCTCGACATTGCGCCAGTACTGCCAGAACTCGTAGGCGCCCAGCATGTCCTCGTTGAGCCACACGGCGCCCGCCACGCTCTTGCCCATCTTGGCGCCCGAGGCGGTGGTGAGCAGCGGCGCGGTCAGCGCGTAGAGCTGGTGGGTGCCCATGCGCCGGCCGAGGTCGATGCCGGTGACGATGTTGCCCCACTGGTCGGAGGCCCCCATCTGCAGGTTGCAGCCGTGCCGCTGCGCCAGCACCACGAAGTCGTAGGCCTGCAGCACCTGGTAGTTGAACTCGATGAAGCTCATCTCCTGCTCGCGCTCCAGCCGGCTCCGCACCGAGTCCAGGGTCAGCATACGGTTGACGGAGAAATGCCGTCCGATGTCGCGCAGCATCTCGATGTAGTTGAGCTTCGTCAGCCATTCGGCGTTGTCGAGCATGACGGCGTCGGTGCGGCCCGGGCCGAACCGCATGAGCTTGGCGCAGGCGCGCTGCATGCTGGCCTTGTTGGCCTCGATCTGCTCGATCGGCATGAGCTTGCGCGTCTCGTCCTTGCCCGAGGGATCGCCGACGCGGGTGGTGCCGCCGCCCATCAGCACGATCGGCTTGTTGCCGGTCTCCTGCAGCCACGCCAGCATCATCAGCACGATCAGGTTGCCGACGTGAAAGGAGGGGGCGGTGCAGTCGAAGCCGATGTAGCCGATGGCCTCGCCTCGGACGGCGAGCGCATCGAGCCCGGGCGCGTCGGAGCACTGGTGGATGAAGCCGCGCTCGTCCAGCACGTTGAGGAAGTCGGAGCGGAACTTTGCCATGGGCTCGGGCCGGAGGTTTGTCGCGGACGGCGCCGCGCACTAGGCTCGGCGATGGGCGGATACATGCACCAGGCATCCCCGATGGGCAAGACGATGCGCGCACTGGGTCTCATGAGCGGCACCTCCATGGACGGCGTCGATGTCGCGCTGCTCACCACCGACGGCGACGGCCGGCTCGAGCGCGGGCCTTCACTCACCGTCGCCTACGATGCGCCGTTCCGCGCCGCGCTCGTGCAGGCGATCGAGGCCGCGCGCGGCCTCGCCGACCGCCACGCCCGGCCCGCGCCTCTCGCTGCGGCCGAGCTGGAGCTCACCCGGCGGCACGCGGCGGCCGTCGCCGCCTTCCTGGCCCGGCACCGCCTGCGCGCCGCCGACATCGACGTGGCGGGCTTCCACGGCCACACGGTGCTGCACGCCCCCGAGCGCGGGCTCACCGTGCAGCTCGGCGACGGGCCCGCGCTCGCGCGCGCCACCGGCATCGACGTGGTGTTCGACCTGAGGGCAGCCGACGTCGCGGCCGGCGGCCAGGGGGCGCCCCTGGCCCCGGTCTACCATCGCGCGCTGGCCACCCGCCTGCCCCAGCGCCCGCTCGTCGTCCTCAACATCGGCGGCGTCGCCAACGTCACCTGGATCGGCGCCGATGGCACCCTCATCGCCTTCGACACCGGGCCCGGCAACGCGCTGCTCGACGACTTCATGGCCCGCCGCACCGGGCGCGCGCTCGACGAGGGGGGTGCGGCAGCCGCCGCCGGCCAGGTCGACGAGGCGGCGCTCACCACCCTCCTCTCCGACCCCTACTTCGCCCGCCTGCCGCCCAAGTCGCTCGACCGGGAGGCCTTCTCGGCCGCCGCCGTCGCCCACCTCTCCACCGAGGACGGCGCGGCCACCCTCGCCGCCTTCACCGCCGCCGCCGTCGCCCGTGCGCGCGAGCACTTTCCCGCCGAGCCGCAGCTGTGGGTGGTGTCGGGCGGCGGCCGCCGCAACAAGGCCCTGATGGCCATGATCGCCGCCCGCGTGGAGGCGGCGGTGGCGCCGGCCGAGGCGGTCGGCATGGACGGCGATGCGCTGGAGGCCGAGGCCTGGGCCTATCTTGCCGTGCGCTCGGTCTACGGGCTGCCGATCACCTTCCCCGGCACCACCGGGGTGCCGCGGCCGACCACGGCAGGCGTGCTGGCGGCGGTGCGCCCGGCGTGAGCGGGGCCCGGGCGGAGCGCCGGGGGCGCCTCAGCCATCCTTGGCCTTGTCGATCTCCGCCATGCGCCGGTCGAGGTAGGCGCCCACCATCTTGACGAGGTCGTCGATCTTGTCCTGGAAGAAGTGGTTGGCGTCGGGCACCACCGCGTGCTCGATCTTGACCCCCTTCTGCACCTTGGTCTTGGAGGCGAGCTCGGCCACCGAGGCGGACGGCACCACGCGGTCCTTGTCGCCGTTGATCATCAGCCCCGAGGACGGGCAGGGGGCGAGGAACGAGTAGTCGTAGAGGTTGGCGGGCGGGGCCACGCAGATGAAGCCGTCGATCTCGGGGCGGCGCATCAGGAGCTGCATGGCGATCCAGGTGCCGAAGGACACGCCGGCGATCCAGCAGGAGCGCGAGTCCGGGTTCTGCAGCTGCAGCCAGTCGAGCGCGGAGGCGGCGTCCGCCAGCTCGCCCGGGCCGTTGTCGAAGTAGCCCTGGCTGCGGCCCACCCCGCGGAAGTTGAAGCGCAGCACCGAGAAGCCGCGCTCCACGAACATGTAGTAGAGCGCGTACACCACCTGGTTGTTCATCGTGCCCCCGAACTGGGGGTGCGGATGCAGGATGAGCGCGATCGGGCTGTTGGCGGCCGACTCGTGGTGGTAGCGGGCCTCGAGCCGGCCCGCCGGTCCGTTGATGATGAGCTCAGGCATGCTGGGCTGCGCCCTCTCCGGTTGGCTCGGGGTCGTGCGCCCCGGGCGGGCTTGGCCGGGCGTTGGGGCGCGCGGATCCCCGCGACCCGCGCGAGCAGCAAAAATACTTGACTCGCACGCTCGGAATTTCCATATATCCGGCTAGAGTTTAGAACGGTTCGAAAGAGCTGGGCGCGGGGCGCCTGCTCCCGCCGTTCGCTAAGCCCGCGTCTCATAGCATGGGCTGGGGTATCGAACGCAAGTGCGGCCTCGGGAAGCGTTGGCCACGTTGCGTCAGTCGGAGCCGAGCGTCGTGGACCTGAACACCCGGGGCAGATATGCGGTCATGGCCATGGCCGACCTCGCCAAGCACGGCGCGGAGGGGGCCCTGCCGCTGTCGGCGATCGCCGAGCGCCAGCAGATCTCGCTTGCCTATCTGGAGCAGATTTTCGTCAAGCTGCGGCGCGCCGGGCTCGTGGAGAGCGCGCGCGGGCGGGCCGGCGGCTATCGTCTCGGCCGGCCGGCCTGCGCCATCAGCGTCGCCGAGGTGATGGCCGCGGCCGAGGAGGACACGCGCATGACGCGCTGCGGCGGCGAGCGTGCCAAGCCCTGCTTGCCGGGCCAGCGCTGCCTCACCCACGGGCTGTGGGACGCGCTGGGCGAGCAGATAGCCGCCTTCCTCGAGAGCGTCACGCTGCAGGAGGTGATCGACGGCATTCCGCCTTCCAAGATCGCCTCACGCAGCCTGGCGCGCGCCTTCCCCCAGCAGCCGTTCGCACCGGGCGCGGAATGAGCCGCAACCGCACATACCTCGACTGGAACGCCACCGCGCCGCTGCGCCGCGAGGCGCGCGCTGCCATGCTCGCCGCGCTCGAGGCCGGCGGCAACCCCTCCTCGCCCCATGCCGAGGGCCGGCACGCCCGCGCCATCCTGGAGGACGCGCGCGAGGAGGTCGCCGCCTTCGTCGGCGCCGGGCCGGCCGAGGTCGTGTTCACCAGCGGCGGCAGCGAGGCCAACAACGCCGTGCTGGCCGCCGGCTGGGAGGTCATCCTGGCGGCCGGCGTCGAGCACGACTCGGTGCTGGCGCCGGCGCGGGCCTCTGGCGCCGACGTCGCCGAGCTCGCCGTCGACGGCTGCGGCATCCTCGATCGCGGGCGGCTCGCCGCCGCGCTCGCCGCGCAGGCCGGCCGGCGCGCGCTCCTGTGCGTGCAGATGGCCAACAACGAGACGGGCGTGCTGCAGCCGGTGGCCGAGGCGGCGGCGCTCGCGCGCGAGCACGGCATCGCCGTGCACAGCGACGCGGTGCAGGCCGCGGGCCGCATCGGCATCGAGCTGCATGCCCTCGGCGTCGACTACCTGACGCTCTCGGCCCACAAGCTCGGCGGCCCCAAGGGCGTGGGCGCGCTCATCGTGCGCGAGGGCGCGCCGGCCCTGCCACCGCTGGTCGCGGGCGGCGGCCAGGAGCGGCGCCGCCGCGCCGGCACCGAGAACGTTGCCGGCATCGCCGGCTTTGCCGCTGCGGCCCGGGCGGCCAAGGCCGATCTTGCCGCCATGGACCGGGTGCGCAGCCTGCGCGACCGGCTCGAGGCAGAGCTGCGCGCGGTCACGCCCGAGGCCGTGGTGATCGCCGCCGGCGCGCCGCGCCTGCCGAACACCGCCAGCGTGGCGCTGCCCGGGGCCAGCGCCGAGACGCTGGTGATTGCCTTCGATCTGGCCGGCATCGCCATCAGCGCCGGCGCCGCCTGCTCGTCGGGCAAGGTCGGGGCGAGCCACGTTCTGTCGGCCATGGGGCTCGCGCCCGAGGTCGCCCGCGCCGCCGTGCGCGTGAGCCTGGGCTGGAGCTCGACCGAGCGCGACGTCGCCGTCTTCCTGGCGGCCTGGAACCGCATCACACACGCCGCGGGCGACCGCAGGGTCGCCTGAGCGTGAGCCACAGCAAGGGGTTGGGATAAGACATGCCGGCAGTCCAGCAGACGATCGATCAGGTGCGACGGATCGACGTCGACCAGTACAAGTACGGCTTCGAGACCAAGATCGAGACCATCAAGGCCCCCAAGGGCCTCGACGAGAGCACCGTCCGCTTCATCTCCGAGAAGAAGGGCGAGCCCGCCTGGATGCTGGAGTGGCGGCTGGAGGCGTTCCGGCGCTGGAAAGGCATGACGGAGCCGACCTGGGCCAACGTGCGCCATCCCAGGATCGACTTCCAGGACCTCCACTATTACGCCGCGCCGAAGTCGGCGGAGGGGCCCAGGAGCCTCGCCGAGGTCGATCCCGAGCTCTTGCGCACATACGAGAAGCTCGGCATCCCGCTCCGGGAGCGCGAGATCCTGGCCGGCGTGCAGAACGGCACTCGGGTGGCGGTCGACGCCGTGTTCGACTCGGTGTCGGTGGTGACCACCTTCAAGGAGGAGCTGGCCAAGGCCGGCGTCATCTTCTGCTCGATCTCGGAGGCGCTCCGCAATCACTCCGATCTCGTCCGCAAGTACCTGGGCTCGGTGGTCCCGCAGGGCGACAACTTCTACGCCGCCCTCAACTCGGCGGTGTTCTCCGACGGCTCCTTCGTCTACGTGCCGCCCGGCGTGCGCTGCCCCATGGAGCTGTCCACCTACTTCCGCATCAACGAGCGCCAGACCGGCCAGTTCGAGCGCACGCTCATCATCGCCGACAGGGGCGCCTACGTTTCCTATCTCGAGGGCTGCACCGCACCCATGCGCGACGAGCACCAGCTGCACGCCGCGGTGGTGGAGCTCATCGCCCTCGACGACGCCGAGATCAAGTACTCGACGGTGCAGAACTGGTACCCCGGCGACAAGGAAGGCAGGGGCGGCATCTACAATTTCGTCACCAAGCGCGGCGACTGCCGCGGCCGCAACTCCAAGATCTCCTGGACGCAGGTGGAGACCGGCTCGGCCATCACCTGGAAGTATCCCTCCTGCATCCTGCGCGGGGAGGGCTCGCGCGGCGAGTTCTACTCGATCGCCGTCTCCAACGGCTACCAGCAGGTCGACAGCGGCACCAAGATGATCCACCTCGGCCGCAACTCCTCGAGCCGGATCATCTCCAAGGGCATCGCCGCCGGCCACTCGCAGAACACCTACCGCGGCCTGGTCTCCGCCCACCGCAAGGCGATCAACGCCCGCAACTTCACCAACTGCGACTCGCTGCTGATCGGCGACAAGTGCGGCGCCCACACCGTGCCCTACATCGAGGCCAAGAACGCCTCGGCCCACTTCGAGCACGAGGCCACCACCTCCAAGATCTCCGACGACAAGCTCTTCTACTGCATGCAGCGCGGACTGTCGGAGGAGGAGGCGGTGGCGCTCATCGTCAACGGCTTCGTGCGCGACGTGCTCCAGCAGCTGCCCATGGAGTTCATGGCCGAGACGCAGAAGCTCATCGGCGTGTCGCTGGAAGGGAGCGTGGGATGAGGCGCCCCTGGTTCACCCCCCACGCCTACGGCTACGGTGCCGCTCCGGTCTGCTGGCAGGGCTGGGCCGCCGTGGGTGCATACGCGGCGCTTCTGGCAGGCGCCTCCCTGGTTCTCTTGGGATGGCAGCCCGGCGGGGGAACTGCCCCGGCCGCCTGGCAGATCGGGGCCTGGATTCTCGCGGTATTGCTCTTGACGGGCGGCTTCATCGGCCTGGCCCGCGCGAAGAGCGATGGACAATGGGGCTGGCGCTGGGGAAAGTAGGTGCACAACTGGTGCAAGAATGGCCCGGAGCCGGGCGGCCGGGAGCCAACCCGGCGCTTCGAGGTGGTTGAGCGGGACGCCAAGGGAAGGTCCGGCGGGTCTCCAGCCGGGCCGTGTGGCAAGGGAGATCACTCATGCGTGATGCGGCAGAAGTCTTGGCAGCGGTGACGACGGCGAGGCTCAACCGGGGCATGGACGAGCGGGAATGCAGGCGGCGCAACGCGCTGTCGCAGACCACCCCCGGCTTCGCCCTCAACGCCGGCGATGTCGGCACGGTGGTGGAGACGTTCGGGCCAGGAGAGGCCTTCCTGGTCGAGTTCAGCAAGAACGGCAAGGCGGCCAAAGGCCAGTGCGACTGGATGGGCGTGCTTTATCCCGCCGAGATCGAGCTCGGCACGGAGCCCGACAACAAGGGTTGACCGGCGGGGGCCCCGCCCCCGTCAAGCGTGAAGTGGAGATGACCGGAGCGATGCTCGAGATCAGGAACCTGCGCGTCAAGCTGGCAGAGGAGGACAAGCTCATTCTGGACGGCGTCAGCCTCGCGGTCCCCAAGGGCGAGGTGCACGCCATCATGGGCCCCAACGGCTCGGGCAAGTCGACGCTGGCCTACGTGCTCGCCGGCCGCGAGGGTTACGAGGTGATCGGGGGCGAGGTGCGCTGGAACGGCGAGGACGTGCTCGCCATGGAGCCGGACGAGCGCGCCGCCAAGGGCGTCTTCCTCGCGTTCCAGTATCCCATGGAGATCCCGGGCGTCGCCACCCTCACCTTTCTGCGCACGGCGCTCAACGCGGTGCGCAAGAAGCGCGGAGAGGCGGAGCTCACCACGCCGCAGTTCATGAAGCTCGTGCGCGAGAAGGCCGCCGCCCTGGCCATCGCCGACGACATCCTCAAGCGGCCGGTGAACGTGGGCTTCTCGGGCGGCGAGAAGAAGCGCATGGAGATCCTGCAGATGGCCGTGCTCGAGCCCACGCTGTGCGTGCTCGACGAGACCGACTCAGGGCTCGACATCGACGCGGTGCGCATCGTCTCGGCCGGCGTCAACGGCCTGCGCTCCAAGGACCGGGCGATGCTCGTCATCACCCACTACCAGCGGCTCCTCAACTACATCGTGCCCGACCGCGTGCACGTAATGGCCGAGGGCCGCATCCAGACCTCGGGCGGCAAGGAGCTGGCGCTGGAGCTGGAGAGGACCGGCTACGCCGGCTTCAAGAGCAAGGCCGCCTGAACAGCTGTAGGACGAGGCCGATCGCAAGACGGCGCTCCGGAGGCGCTAGATGACTGTGGCTGCAACGCGGACGAAGGCCGAGCAGGCGCTCGCCCGCAACTTCGAGGCGGTGCTGCCCCGCCTGCCCGGCGGACGGGCGGTGGCGGAGGCGCGCAAGGCGGCGATCGGCGTGTTCGCCGCCCGCGGCCTCCCGCACCGGCGCATCGAGCAGTGGAAGTACACCGACCTGCGGGGCGCCTTGAAGGAGGCGGCCCTGCCCGCGGCCGGCCCCGCCGGCGAGGTGTCCGCGCGCCAGCTCGAGGCAGCGCTTGGCGGCCTCGCCTCGCTCGAGGCCCATCGGCTGGTGTTCGTGGACGGCGCCTATGCCCCAGCCCTATCCGGTGCCGCCCAGCCCAAGGGCCTGGAGTTCGCCACCCTGGCCTCGGCCCTTGCCCGGCCGGACGGCAGCGTGGGCGGCGAGCCTGCCGGCAGCATCGCGCCGGGGCAGGAGGCGGTGGTGGCCCTCAACACCGCCTACATGACCGACGGCGCCGTGCTGCGCGTGCCTGCGGGCGTTGCCCTCGACCTGCCGGTGCTCCTCGTCTTCGTGAGCACTGTGGGCGAGGCCCGCCTGCTCACCACCCGCAACGTCCTCACGCTCGGGCGCAGTGCGCGCGCCACCGTGATCGAGGCGCACGTGGCGCTCTCCGGCGCGGCGCCGGGCCAGGCCAACACGCTCACCGACGTGGCGCTGGATGAGGGCGCGAGCCTCGCCCACCTGCAGTGCGCGCTCGCCGGCGGCGATGCCAGCCACCTTTCCACCTGGCTCGCCAGGATCGGCGCCGACGCGCACTACCGGGCCTTCCAGTTCACGGCCGCAAGCGGCCTCGTGCGCAACGGCATCCATGCCGTGTTCGCCGGCGAGGGCGGCAGCCTCGACCTCTCGGGCGCCTTCCTCGGCCGCGGCGGCGAGCACATCGACACCACGCTGGTGGTGGACCATGCCGTGCCCCGCTGCCAGAGCCGCGAGCTCTTCAAGGGCGTGCTCGCCGAGCGGGCGCGCGGCGTGTTCCAGGGCAAGGTCATCGTGCGTCCCGGCGCGCAGAAGAGCGACGGCAAGCAGATGGCCCAGGCCCTGATGCTCTCCCAGGATGCCGAGTTCGACAGCAAGCCCGAGCTCGAGATTCATGCCGACGACGTGGTCTGCGGCCACGGCTCGACCGCCGCCGAGATCGACGAGGACCTGCTGTTCTACATGCGCGCGCGCGGCATCCCGGCGGCCGAGGCGCGCGCGCTGCTGATCGAGAGCTTCATCGGCGAGGCCTTCGACAGGATCGAGGACCCGGGCGTGCGCGGGGCCCTGTTCGCGGTCGCCAAGGCGAGGCTCGACGCGCTCTCGCAGACCGAGGAGCGGTGACCGGCCGGCAGGCTGCAGCCGCCGCGGAGGACGCACATGACGGCGATGATGAAGGAAGGCGACATCGCGGGCGGCGCCGCCTACGACGTGGACAGGGTGCGCGCCGACTTCCCCATCCTGGCGCGCGAGGTCTACGGCAAGCCGCTCGTCTATCTCGACAACGGCGCCTCTGCGCAGAAGCCGCGCGCCGTGCTCGATGCCATCGCCCGCGCCTACGAGCGGGAGTATGCCAACGTCCACCGCGGGCTGCACTTTCTCTCCAACACCGCCACCGCCGCCTACGAGGCGGCGCGCGAGACCGTGCGCCGCTTCCTCAATGCCGGCTCGGTCGAGGAGATCATCTTCACCCGCAACGCCACCGAGGCCATCAACCTGGTGGCCAGCTCCTATGGCGCCATGGCCATCGGCCCCGGCGACGAGATCGTCGTCTCCGTCATGGAGCACCACTCCAACATCGTGCCCTGGCACTTCCACCGTGAGCGCAAGGGCGCCGTCATCAGGTGGGCGCCCATCTCCGACGAGGGCGAGCTCCAGCTCGACGCCTTCGAGGCGCTGCTCTCCGAGCGCACCAGGATCGTGGCCATCACGCACATGTCGAACGTGCTCGGCACCGTCGTTCCCATCAAGGAGGTGGTGCGGCGGGCGCACGCGCGCGGCATTCCGGTGCTGGTCGACGGCAGCCAGGCCGCCGTCCACATGCCGGTCGACGTCCAGGACCTCGACTGCGATTTCTACGCCTTCACCGGCCACAAGACCTACGGGCCGTCCGGCATCGGCGTGCTCTATGCCAAGCGCCGGCACCTCGACGCCATGCCGCCCTTCATGGGCGGCGGCGAGATGATCGAGAGCGTGCACCAGGACGCCATCAGCTACGGCGTCCCGCCGCACAAGTTCGAGGCCGGCACGCCGCCCATCGTGCAGGCCATCGGGCTCGGCGCCGCCCTCGACTACATGATGCGGGTGGGGCGCGAGCGCATCGCCGCCCACGAGGCCACGCTCAAGGACTACGCGCACGAGCGCTTGTCCCAGCTCAACTGGCTCAAGATCCACGGCACGGCCAGGGACAAGGGCGCCATCGTGTCGTTCTCCATCGACGGCCTGCACCCCCACGACATCTCCACCATCATCGACCGCTCGGGCGTGGCAGTACGCGCCGGCCACCACTGCGCCCAGCCGCTGATGGACCGGCTCGGCGTCACCGCCACCTGCCGAGCCTCCTTCGCCATGTACAACACCAGGGCGGAGGTGGACGCGCTGGCGGAGGCCCTGGTCAAGGCCCGCAACTTCTTCGCGTGAGGCGCGCCATGGATCACGAGACGCAGGAGAAGACGCCATCGGCGGGGGAGCCGGCTCCGGCTGCGGCCGCGCCCGGCTCGGCCATCCCGCCCGAGGAGCTCGAGCAGCTCACCGCCGACATCGTCGCCGCCCTCAAGACCGTCTACGACCCCGAGATTCCGGCCGACATCTACGAGCTCGGCCTGATCTACAAGATCGACGTCGACGACGACCGCAACGTGGCGATCGAGATGACGCTCACCGCCCCCGGCTGCCCGGTGGCGGGCGAGATGCCGACCTGGGTGGAGAATGCGGTCGGCGCCGTCCCCGGCGTCGGCCAGGTCAAGGTGACGCTCACCTTCGACCCGCCCTGGGACAAGGACCGCATGTCCGACGAGGCCAAGCTCGCCCTCGGCATGTTCTGAGTTTCCATTCGCGCTGCGCACCGCGTTCGGCCCGCCGCTCACCTCATGGCGTCGGTGATCTGGTCGAACACGCCGCTGATCGTGAGCGCTACCTGCCTTGCCGCGACGGTCAGCGGCACGGCGATCATGGCCGCGACGATGCCGTACTCGATGGCCGCCGTGCCGGTCTCGTCCCGCGCGAGCCTGGCGATCAGGTCTCTCATGACACGTGCTTCCCGATGGCTGCCGATGTCGTTCGTCCGCGCGAGCCCACGGGAAGGTGGGCGCACCCCCCGAGGGCTGCGCACCTGCCAGGATACCGCACCGGCCGCGGCGCGAACGCCGCTCCGCTCCGGCTGGTGAACGATCGGTAAACGCCTTCAGCCCCTCGCCGCGGGAACTCGCGGCCACCGGTCGGCCCACGGCCTGGCGGTCTCGTAGAGGGCCGCGATGCGCAGCAGGCGGGCGTCCTCGAAGCGCCGGCCCACCAGCTGGATCGCCATCGGCAGGCCGTCGCTGTGGAAGCCGCAGGGCAGCGTGATGGCCGGGTGGCCGGTCAGGTTGAAGGGATGCGTGTAGGGATACCAGGCCCTGCGCGCGGTATCGGCCTTGCGCCCCTCGATCTCGATCGGCTCGAACAGGCGCTCCTCGATGGGCAGGGCCGTGCGCGTGAGCGTCGGCATGGCCACCGCATCGAAGCGGGCGAACCAGCCCTGGACCTTGCGGAAGAGCTGGGTGCGGGCGAGCAGCGCGCGCCCCACCGCCTCGCCGGTGGTGTCCTTGCCCATCTCCATCTGGCGCAGCAGCGTGGGGCTCATGCGGCTGCCCCACTGCGGCAGCAGGTGGCGGAAGCGCGCATTCCATATGGCGCTGTTGTGGGCGAACCAGATGGGCTCGACCGGCTCCAGGTCGTCGTCCATGGGCTCGACCGCGGCGCCGAGCGCGCCCAGCGCCATGGCGGCCCGCTCGCACGCGTCCAGCACCTCGCTGTCGATCATGGTATTGGCGAGCAGCGGCCGCCAGGCGATGCGCAGGCCCCTGAGCGAGCCCTCCGGCGCGGCGGCGGCGACGAAGCCGCGGCTCGGCGCCCCGTAGGAGTAGGGGTCGCTCGGGTGCTCGCCGGCCATGGCCTCGAGCATCAACGCCACATCCGTCACGGTGCGGGCCATGGGATTGATGCTCGAGACGTTGGCGAACGCATCGGGCGCCGTGTCGTGGGGCACGAGGCCCGCCGACTGCTTGAGGCCGACCACGCCGTTGCACGCGGCGGGAATGCGGGTGGAGCCGCCGGCGTCGGTGCCGATCCCGATCGCACCGGCGCCCGCCGCCACCGCCACCGCCGCCCCGCCCGAGGAGCCGCCGCTGGTGCGCGTGGGATCCCAGGCATTGCGCGTGCGCCCGAACAGCCCGGCCTCGGTGAAGGGCATGTGGCCGAACTCGGGCGTGGTGGTCTTGCCGATCAGGATGGCGCCCGCGCGCTTGAGCCGGGCGACGGAGACGGAGTCCTCCTGCGGCACGTTGTGCTCGTAGATGTAGGAGCCGAACGTCGTGCGCACGCCCTGGGTGTTGACCATGTCCTTGACGTGGAACGGCACCCCGTGCAGCGGGCCGGTCTCGTCGCCGCGGGCCAGCGCCGCATCGGCCGCCGCCGCGTCGGCGAGCGCCTGCTCTGGGCAAAGCGTGATGAAGGCGGTGCAGGCGGCCTGCACCGCCTCCGCCCGCGCCAGGGTGGCTCGCATCGCCTCCACCGCCGAGAAGCGCTTGGCGCGGATGCCGGCGGCGAGCTCGGCGGCGGATAAGAAGGCGAGGTCGGTGGACGGCATGGAGGGCGGGCCCGGGCTTGCATGCGATCTCGACAAGCTAGCCGCCGCGGCGTAGGGCGCAATAGCCAAGCCCCATTCCCGGCGCGGCAGCCGGGAGCGCACGAAGGAGGAAGAGCCATGCAGATCGGCATTGTCGGCCTCGGCCGCATGGGCGCCAACATCGCCCGCCGGCTCATGCGCTCGGGCCATGCCTGCGTGGTGTTGGACCGCGACCCGGGCCCCGGCCGGGCGCTGGCCGCCGAGGGCGCCGCCGCTGCCGGCGACCTGCCGGGCCTGGTGGCGGCGCTGGCCCCGCCACGGGTGGTGTGGCTGATGCTGCCGGCGGGCGCCGCCACCGAGGCGGCGGTGGGCGAGCTGGCGGCCCTGCTGGCCCCCGGCGACGTGCTCATCGACGGCGGCAACTCCTTCTGGAAGGACGACATTCGCCGCGCCCGCGAGCTCGCGGCCAAGGGCATCCACTACCTCGACGTCGGCACCTCAGGCGGCGTGTGGGGCCTTGAGCGCGGCTATTGCCTGATGATCGGCGGGGCGGCCGAGGCGGTCGAGCGGCTCGACCCGGTGTTCGCCGCGCTGGCGCCGGGCAAGGGCGCCATTCCGGCCACGCCCGGCCGGCAGGGCCGCGACCCCCGCCCCGAGCGCGGCTACATCCATGCCGGGGGCAGCGGCGCCGGCCATTTCGTCAAGATGATCCACAACGGCATCGAGTACGGCATGATGCAGGCGATCGCCGAGGGCCTCGACATCCTGAAGAACGCCGCCTCCCCGCGCCTGCCCGAGGAGCTGCGGCTCGCCATCGACGTGGCCGACGTGGCCGAGGCCTGGCGCCGCGGCAGCGTCATCACCTCCTGGCTGCTCGATCTGACGGCGGCAGCGCTCGCCGAGGACGCGGCGCTGTCGGCCTATTCGGGCCACGTGGAGGATTCCGGAGAGGGCCGCTGGACGGTGGCCGCCGCGGTCGAGGAGGCGGTGCCCGCCGAGGTGCTCACCAGCGCCCTTTACGCCCGCTTCCGCTCGCGCCAGGACCACACCTTCGCCGAGAAGGTGCTCTCCGCCATGCGCAAGGGCTTCGGCGGCCATGTCGAGCCGAAGCCGGGCTAGCTGCAGGCCGCCTGGGGCCGCCCGCCGGCCAGGCCCCGCGTGCGCCGTGTCGCCGTCGCACCACTGCCCGGCCATCCGCCGGGGTTTCGCGCGGTTTTGACTTTTCAACAGGCTTCGAATACCTCAGCCTTCGCTGTGCATCGGGGGCCGCCGGCGGCGGAAACCTTCCCGGCCGGGCCGCCGCCAGACGCGGCGGTTCCGGCGTGAGCCTGCCAGACGCGGGGCGAGCATGAGCGCGAATGCCGGGAGAGGGGTGGCCCTGGGGACGACGGCGGCGGTCGCGCTCGCTGCTGTGCTGGCCTGCGATCACGCGATTGCCTCCGACAACAGCTGGCTCAGGTTTCCAGGCTCCACCTACGCCTCCAACAGCGATCCCACCGACCGCAGCTTCATCAAGGAGTGGGAGGCGGCGCCGCCCAAGGGCTATCCGACGCTGAGCGCGGCCAACGTCGCCGCCACCAGGGCCGCCATCAAGCGCTACACCGACATCGTCACGCTCGGCGGCTGGGAGCCGCTGCCCACGGACGTGCAGCTGCGCCAGGGCATGTTTCATCCGGCCGTGGCGCTGCTGCGTCGGCGGCTTCTGCTCTCCGGCGACCTGCAGGAGGCCGGGGGCAATCCCCAGGAGTTCGACTACTACGTTGACAAGGCGGTCAAGCGCTACCAGGCCTCCAACGGGCTCGCCCCCACCGGGGTCGTCGACAGGCACACCCTGGCCGCCCTCAACGTGCCGGCGGCCGCTCGCCTCAAGCAGCTCAAGACCAATCTCGAGCGCCTGAGCCAGGCGTCCAAGTCCGCCGCCAAGAAGTACGTGGTCGTCAACATTCCCGCGGCTCAGATCGAGGCGGTCGAGGCCAACCGCATCGTCAGCCGCCACGCCGGCGTGGTCGGCAAGCCGGACCGGCCCACGCCGCTCCTCAATTCCACCATCCACGAGCTCAACTTCAACGCCGTGTGGCACCTGCCGCCGACGGTGATCGAGAAAGACCTGATCCCCAAGGGCCAGGAGCTGGCCCGGCGCGGCCAGAGCGTGCTCGTCAAGTATCACATCGACGCCTACGGCGCCGACGGCAAGAAGCTCGACCCCAACAAGGTCAATTGGAGCTCGCCGCAGGCCCGCCACCTCACCTACCGCCAGCAGCCGGGGCCGGACAACCCGCTGGGCTTCGTCAAGATCAACTTCAACAACTCCCACTCCGTCTACATGCACGATACGCCCTCCCAGTCGCTGTTCGGGCGCAACTTCCGCGCCGCCAGCTCGGGCTGCGTGCGCGTGGCGGGCATCGAGCAGCTCGCCGCCTGGGTGCTCGCGGAGCAGGGCTGGCGGCCCGAGCACGTGGCGCAGATGAAGGCGTCGGGAGAGCGGCTCGACGTGCGGCTCAAGAAGCCGGTGCCGCTCTATTTCGTCTACATTACCGCCTGGGCCACCGAGGACGGCGTGGTCCAGTTCCGGCGCGACCTCTACCTCAAGGACGGCGTCGGCCAGGCCGCTGCCGCCTATTGAGGCTGCGCGATCGATGCGAGCAATCCGGCACGGGCTGCGTGCCGGGCCCGCCCGGCCCCGCCTGATCCGGTCCGCCGGATGGATCGTAATCAAGTCTTGGTGAGAGGGCCTCGTGCGACAAAGCGCGGGGGCTTTCGCGGCACGGTCGGTCGTTTAGAATATCTCTAGGCTAGCGGCAGGCCGGGCGACCCTGAGGGGGAGCCGAGCCGCATTCCCGGGATGCGCAAGGTTTCGAGCCCATGGACTATGCCCAGGCGTTTGCCGCTGCCCTCCAGGCGCTGAAACAGGAGGGCCGCTACCGGGTATTCGCCGACATCCGGCGCAACCGCGGCCGTTTCCCCAGCGCCGTGCAGTACGCCGCCGGCGGCGCCACCCGGCCCATCACCGTGTGGTGCTCCAACGACTACCTCGGCATGGGCCAGCACCCCGCCGTGCTTGCCGCCATGCACGCCGCCATCGACGCCGCCGGCGCGGGCTCGGGCGGCACCCGCAACATCTCCGGCACCACCCACTACCACGTCGAGCTGGAGGCCGAGCTCGCCGACCTGCACGGCAAGGAGGCGGCGCTGCTCTTCACCTCCGCCTACGTCGCCAACGACACCACGCTCGCCACGCTGCAGAAGCTGCTGCCCGGCACCATCCTCTTCTCCGACGAGAAGAACCACGCCTCGATGATCGCCGGCATCCGCAACGGCGGCGGGCCCAAGCGCATCTGGCGCAACAACGATCTTGCCGACCTCGAGGCCAAGCTGCGGCAGGCCGACCCGGCCGCACCCAAGATCATCGCCTTCGAGTCGGTCTACTCGATGGACGGCTGCATGGCCCCCATCGGGGCCGTCTGCGAGCTCGCCCGCAGGTACGGCGCCCTAACCTATCTCGACGAGGTGCACGCCGTCGGCCTCTACGGGCCGCGGGGCGGCGGCCTCGCCGAGCGCGACGGCGTCATGGGCCGGGTCGACATCATCAACGGCACGCTGGCCAAGGGCTTCGGCATCATGGGCGGCTACATCGCCGCCAGCGCCGACGTCTGCGACGCCATCCGCTCCTACGCGCCGGGTTTCATCTTCACCACCTCGCTGGCCCCGGCCATCGTCGCCGGTGCGCTGGCCAGCATCCGCCATCTCAAGACCAGCTCGGCCGAGCGCGAGCGCCACCAGGAGCGGGCGCGCACGCTCAAGGCGCGGCTCTCCGCGGCCGGCCTGCCGGTGATGCAGAACCCCAGCCACATCGTGCCCGTCCTGGTCGGCGATCCGGTGCTCACCAAGCGCATCACCGACGCCCTCCTCGAGCGCTTCGCCATCTACGTGCAGCCGATCAACTATCCCACTGTGCCGCGCGGCACCGAGCGGCTGCGCCTCACGCCCGGCCCGCACCACTCCGACGCCGACATCGACCGGCTGGTAGGCGCGCTCTCCACGCTGTGGGCCGAGCTGGGCCTGCCGCTCGAGATCCGCGCCGAGGCGGCGGAGTAGCCCGCGCCTTGTCTTAACCGCCTCTTAGCCCGGGATCGGGTCTAATGGCCGCATGGGGAGGATCCTCCGCGGCCACGCCCGGACCTTTGCACTGCTGGTGGCGGCGCTCGCAGCCGTGCAATCGGCGGTCTGGGTTGCCAACGCAATCGAGGATCGCCGCACGCCGTCGCCGGTCAAGGCCGCGCGGGCGTTTCTTGCCGCGCTCGGCAACTCGACGCTCAAGGACGGTGAAGCGTGTGAGCGTGCGCTCTCCCACCTCTCCGCCGCCAGCCGCAGCGAGCTCGAGGCGCAGATCGTGGCGGGGGACAAAGGGCGCGGCGCCGCCTCATCCCCGTGCCGGGCGCTGATGGCGCGCTCGTTTCTCGGCTTGCAGCCGCGGACCGCGCGCCTCGCGTCGGAATCGGGCGGCCGAGCCACGGTCGCGATCGAGCGGCACGAGGCCGATCCGAAGAGCTTCCTCGTCCCCGGCTTCTGGCCCACACGCTACCTCGTCACGCCCGCCGAGATGCGGCTCGTCGAGGAGGCGGGGCAATGGAAGGTCGTAGCGCCCTGAGCGGGGCCTCGAGCCGGCGCCTTGGGGCCGCGTGATCTCCGCCCTTCGCGCCGGCCCGCATCCGCTGCCGAGGCCGCCAGCCCGCTGATCCGCGGCTGCCCTGGCGGCCGCTGGCCCCGCGCCGCCTGCTGCGCGGCCGTGCCGGCGTGCTAGGCTCTCCGCTCGTCAGGGGAGTACCGCCGATGAGCACGATGAAGGTCCGCAGCCTCGAGACCCTGGCCTGCGATGCAGGCTGGCGCAACTACCACTTCGTCAAGCTGACCACCGAGGACGGCATCACAGGCTGGAGCGAGTTCGACGAGGGCTTCGGCTCGCCGGGCGTGGGCACCGTCATCGAGCGCCTGGCCCCCCGCGTCGTCGGCCAGCCCGCCTCCGAGCACGAGCGCATCTACGCCGAGCTCTACTGCGCCACGCGCCCCGGCTCGGGCGGCGTGGTGGCGCAGGCGCTGGGCGCCATCGAGAACGCCCTGCTCGACGCCAAGGCCAAATCGCTCGGCGTGCCGGTCTACGAGCTCCTCGGCGGCAAGGTGCGCGACCGCATCCGCGTCTACTGGTCCCACTGCGCCACCTGGCGCATCAACCACCCGTCCTGGTACAGGCCCGCCATCGTCGACCTCGACGGGGTCAAGGCGCTCGGCCGCGAGGTGCGCGAGAGGAAGTTCACCGCGCTCAAGACCAACATCTTCCTCTACGAGGCGGGGGGCAAGAACCCCAAAGGCTGGCGACCCGGCTTCGGCGCGCCGTTCCATCCCGAGCTCAACGTCGACCGCACGGTGCTGCGCAACCTGCGCATGCATCTGGAGGCCATGCGCGAGGGCGCCGGCGCGGACATCGACATCCTGCTCGACCTCAACTTCAACGCCAAGACCGAAGGGTATCTCAAGATCCTGCGCGCCATCGCCGACCTCGACATGTTCTGGGTCGAAATCGACACCTTCAGCCCCGAGGCGCTGGGCTACATACGCCGCCAGAGTCCGCACCCCGTCTCCTCGTGCGAGACGCTCCTGGGCCTGCGCGAGTTCCTGCCCTACTTCCGTGAGCAGGCCATGGACGTGGCCATCATCGACACGCCCTGGAACGGGGTGTGGCAGTCGATGAAGATTGCGGCGGCGGCCGAGGCGCACGAGGTCAACGTCGCGCCCCACAATTTCTACGGCCACCTGTGCACCATGATGAACGCGCACTTCGCCGCCGCCGTGCCCAACCTCAGGATCATGGAGACCGACATCGATCGGCTGGCGTGGGACGACGAGCTCGTCTCCCATCCGCCCGTCTACGAGAACGGCCATCTCGTATTGCCCGACCGGCCGGGCTGGGGCACCGAGCCCAACGAGGCGGCGATCCGCGCCCGGCCCCCCAAGGCCGCCGGCGGCATGCTCAACTACGGCGCGCGCAAGGGCTGACGGCGGCTCCGTCGGCCCGCCCAAGGCCGCCGCGCGCCCACCTCGCCGCGGCGCCTTGCCGGTCAGGCGCGCGTGCTGTCGCCGGCCGGGGCGAGGAGATCGACAAGCTCGGGCACCACCCACAGCGGGGCCTCGCCGCGGGCCACGCGCTCGACGTTGTCGAAGGCGTTGCGGAAGCGGGCGACGTGATTGTCCCATGTGGGCCCGGCGAAATGGGCGGTCAGCACCACGTTGTCGAGGCGCAGCAGCGGGTTGTCGGCCGCGGGCGGCTCGCGGTCGAAGACGTCGAGGCCGGCGCCGAACAGCCTGCCTCCGGCCAGCGCGCGCGTGAGCGCCTTCTCGTCCACCACCGGCCCGCGCGCGGTGTTGACCAGGATGGCCGTGGGCTTCATGAGCGCGAGCTCGCCGGCGCCGATCATGCCGCGCGTGGAGGCGTTGAGCGGCACGTGCAGGGAGACCACGTCGGAGGTTCTGAGAAGCTCACGCAGCAGGCGGAAGCGCACGCCCAGCGCGTCCTCGGCATCCTCGCTGAGACGCACGATGTCGTAGTACTGCACCTGCATGCCGAAGGCGCGCGCAAGGCGGGCCACCTTCTTGCCGATGGTGCCGAGGCCGACGATGCCGAGCGTCTTGCCGTTGAGCTCGTACATGCGCGGCGCCGGGCCGTTGCCGCGCCAGCGGCCGGCAGCGACGCCGGCGTGCTGCCACACCACCCGGCGCGAGACGGCGAGCATCAGCATGAGCGCGTGCTCGGCCACCGACACGGCGTTGGCCCCGCCGTTGTTGGCGACCGGCACGCGGGCGCGACGCGCCGCCTCCAGGTCGACGGCGTCGTAGCCGGCACTCAGCATCTGCACCAGCCGCAGCCTGGGCGCGGCGCGGTAGAAGGCGTCGTGCATCGCCACGCTGGGATAGCAGACCATGTACTCGGCCGCCCCCAGCGCGGCCTCGAACTCGGGCGTGCCGGGCTGCGCCAGCACCAGGTCGAACCCCGAGGGCGCCATCTCGCGGGCGATCTCGCCGACGTCGGCCGACGGCGGCACGAGGACGATCCTTGGGGCCATGCTGCTCTCTCCTGCGTTGCCGGCGCGCGGCCCCCGAGCATAGGCGGCGGGCGCGGCGGTCCACAATGCCGTCGCTTTCAGCGCCGCGCGCAGGAGAGTTGCGCGCGCCGCCGCTGGTCACCGCGCCTGGGCACGGCTAGCATCCGTCACAGATCGCCGCCGCCACGGAGGAGCCCACATGCCCGCGCCGATCAGACTGGGCGACATCACGATCCACCGCATCATCGAGCAGGAAGGGCCGTTCTTCGAGGCGCTGGCGTTCTTCCCCAAGCTCACCAGGGAGCTCCTGGAGGAGAACCGCTCGTGGGTGACGCCGCGCTACATCGACGCGCAGAACCGGCTCATGCTGTGCATCCAGAGCTACCTGGTCGAGACCCCGCGCCACAGGATCCTGGTCGACACCTGCGTCGGCAACGACAAGCCGCGGCCGGCGCGGCCGTTCTGGAACATGATGCGCTCCGACCGCTTCGAGAAGGGGCTCGCCGCCCTCGGGCTCGGCGTTGGCGACATCGACTTCGTCATGTGCACCCACCTGCACGTCGATCACGTGGGCTGGAACACGCGCCTGGACAACGGGCGCTGGGTGCCGACCTTCCCCAAGGCCCGCTACGTGTTCGCCGACCGCGAGCTGGCCTACTGGGAGAAGCGCAACAAGGACGACCCCGCGGCCTGCCCGTGGGTGACCGATTCGGTGTTGCCGGTCGTCGCCGCCAACCGTGTCGACCTCGTCAAGAGCGACTATGCCTTCAGCGACCTCGTCACCCTGATCCCCACGCCCGGCCACACCATCGATCACTACTCGGTGCACGTCGGCAGGCAGGGCGCCGACGCCGTCATCACCGGGGACATGATCCACTCGCCGATCCAGGCCCGCTATCCCGAGCTCGGCATGATGTCGGACTACGATTCGGCGCAGGCGGACCGGTCGCGGCGCGAGCTGTTCGGGCGCTTCTGCGACACCTCCACCCTCATGTGCACGGCCCACTTCCCCTCGCCCTCGACCGGGCGCTTCGTGCGCTGGCGCGACGCCTTCGACTTCATGCCGGCGTGAGCGGGCCGCACCTCAGGCAGCGAGGCGCAGGCGCAGGAAATTGAGCAGCCCGATCACGGCGAAGTCGCGCAGGCGCCCGCGATCCGCCGGCAGGATGACGGCCTCCCCGTGCAGTCTGTCGCCGATGGCGGCGGCGAGATGCACCGCCACCGTGCGCGGCCCCTTGGCCTCGCTTGCCTCGCCGGCCACGGCGGCGAGCCCCACGCCCGCGCCGAGCTCCTCGCGCACCGCGCCCGCGGCGCGGGCGGCGCGCACCTCGGCCGGGGCGCCGGTGCCGGCCTCGGGGAGCACCTTGGCGCCGCGGAAGGTCTCCATGGTCTTGTCGGCCTCGGTCATGCGCGCGGAGAGCAGCCCTCCGGTCACCGTCTCCGCCACCGCCAGCGTGAGCCCCCGGCGCCGCAGCAGGTCGAGCACCACCACCTCCATGGACTGCTCGTCGACGCCGAAGATCACGTCGCCGAGCAGGCCGCGGATCAGCTTCTCCTCGGCATCGAGCAGGCGTTTGGCGGTGGCCTCGTCGTCGCACTTGGCGACGAGGCGCACCTTGATGCCGTCGATGCCGCTCGCCTGGTAGGCGATGGTGGGGTTGCCGAGGCGATCGAGCTCGGCGACGCGGGGGGCCAGCACCTCGGCGAGCCCCGACTCGCTCATGCCCCAGGTGCGCAGCACCCGGCTCCTGATGACGGCCGACTGACCGGAGCGGCGTCGCAGGTCGGGCAGCACGGTGCCGAGCACCATCTCGCGCATCTCGGCGGGCACACCCGGCACCGCATAGATCACCTTGTCGCCGATCGGGCAGACGAGCCCGGGGGCGGTGCCCGGCATCTGCGCGATGGGGGTGGCGCCGATGGGGATGTCGGCCTGGCGCAGGTTGTTCTCCGACATGACGCGGCCGCGCGACTCGAAGATGCGGCGGATCCGGTCGGCGATCTCCTGGTCGCGGCGCATCTCCACGCCCATGACGCGGGCGATGACGTCGCGGGTGATGTCGTCCTGGGTGGGGCCGAGGCCGCCGCAGCAGATGACGGCGTCGGAGCGCTCCAGCGCCTGGCGGATGGCCGCCTCGATGCGCCCGAAGTTGTCACCCACCTTGACCTGGAAGTAGGAGTCGATGCCGGCGAGCGCCAGCTGCTCGCCGATCCAGGCCGAGTTGGAATCGACGATGATGCCGAGCAGCAGCTCGGTGCCGATGGCGACGACTTCGCAGCGCATGTCGGTGTCTCCGGGCGCGGGCGGCCGCGGTCGCGCCGCGGCTCGCCCCGGGTCGCCGCGCGGGCAGGCGCGGGGCGAGGGCAGGCTACTTGATGGGCGAGAACGGCGCCGCCAGCAGGATCTTGCTCTCCTGCCTGACCACCGGGCTGCCGCCGGGCGGCGGCCAGATGCCGGCGGCCCGGGCCTTCTCGCGCACCTCCATGCGCTGATCGAGGCTCTTGTAGGCCCAGATGTGCACCCACTGATTGAGGCCGCCGAGGTCGGATGTAAAGACGCCGGTGAGCGGCGACAGCTTGAGGCGGCCGGGCAGGTGCTCGCCCCAGCGCTTGGCCATCTCGGGAATGGTGCCGGGGCCGAGCACGTAGGAGCGCATCTCGAAGTAGGGCCCGTTGCTGGAGGGCGTGAGCGGCGGCGAGAACGGCAGCGGCTCCAGGATCTCGGCCTTCATGTCAACGATGAACTCGCCGGTCTTGGCCGGCCAGCTGCCGTCCTTGACGGCCTCGGCCCGGATGCGGCTGCGCTCGAGCGCATTCTCGTAGGGCCAGACATGGATGACCTGGTTGAGCGGGCCGATCTCGGTGTACCAGAAGGCGGCGAGCTTGGAGAAGCGCTCGCGCTTGGGCAGCGCATCGCCGAACCGCTTCATGAACTCGGGCAGCGTGCGCGGGTGCAGAGTGTAGGTGCGGAACTCGTAGATCATTCGAGCGGATCCTCCTGGTGGCCCCGCGCCCCGGCGAGGCGAATGCGCATGACGGGCGCGGCATGTTAGCCCGCCGCGGCAGGCCGGGCTATTGTCGTCAGCGCCTGACCGCCGGCGTCTCGACCGGCAGCCCCTGGGCGCGCCAGGCGAGATAAAGCTCGAGCGAGACGAGCTCGGGGCTGCCGGCGGCGAAGGGCTCGGCGCGCACGCCCTGGAAGCAGGCGCGCAGGCGCCGGTGGAGCGAGCCCAGCGTCTGCCACTCGAGCCGGTAGGCGGGAAAGCCGTTGGGGTGGCCCTGGCTGATGCGCTCGGCCCTCAGCCGTCTGCCCCAGAATCGCTCGTGGCAGTCGGCGCAGGCGAGGTCGAGCTGGCCCTGGCGCTCGTGGTAGAGGCTGCGGCCGGCCTCGAAGGCGGGCCGGGCCGGGCCGTCGATGGACACGGCCAGGGGCGCGCCGCGCGACTGGTAGGCGACAAGGGCCGTGAGCGCCAGCAGCGGCTGGGACTCGTAGGCGAGCGGGTCGGCCCCCTGACGCTCGCTGCGGCAGTGCCGGATGCGCGCCTCGAGGTTGAGGACCCGGCCCAGCGCCGCGTCGTAGCGGGGGTAGCGGGCGGCGACGCCGGCGAGGCTGCCGGGCTCGCCGTGGCAGGAGGCGCAGGCGCGGCCCCCGGCCCCCGCCGGCTCGTGCCACAGCTTCTCGCCCTGGGCCACCCACAGCATGCCCGGGTTGACGGCGAGGTCGTCCTGCTGGTCGCGCGTCTCGGGCGAGACGAACTCGCGGCCGGAGCGCAGCTCGGAGAGCGGAATGCCACGCGGTGGCTCCGTGCCGCGCGCGAGCGGGGCGCCGAGCGCCAGGAGGAGCAGACCGCCGGCGGCCGCGAGCGGCAGGCGGCGCCCGCCGCGCATCACGTCACGGTGAGCCGCACCACCTCGCGGGTGACGGCTCCGTGCTGGTCGGTCCACTCGAACACGAGATCGCCGGTCTCGGTGGCCACCGTCGTGAAGGCCACGAACGGGTTGGCGGCCACCCCCGTGAACAGGTCCATGGCGAACACCTGCTCGCCTGCATAGGTGCAGGTGAAGCGGGTGATTATGTTGCGCGGAATGGGCCGGCCGACGTTGTCGTGGCGGAAGCCCGTCTCCATGGGGTGGTTGATGATGGTCTTGATCTCGACCACCTGGCCCTTCCTGGCCCTGGGCGGGACGACGATGCGGGTTGCGGCCATGGGCGTCCTCACGTGTCGTCGAGGCAGGCGGCCTGGGTGACGACGACGCTGGCCGCCGCCGACCATAGCGAGCCGTCGCTCATGCGCGCGACCGCGGTGATGCGCTGGGTGCCGGCCAGGCGGATGCTGGTCTGCACCCGGGCCACGCCCGAGCGCGGCCCGAGATGGAAGCGCACCACGTTGGACACGGGGTTGAGCTCGGAGAAGACGTAGATGCTGGCCACGTGGTCGGACTGGGTCATGGGGCTCTCGACCGTGATCTTGAGCGGCACCGCGTTGCCGTTCTCGGCGAGCTCGGGCAGCTCGATCCTGACCCGACCGGGCCTGAGAGGCGCATCCCTGCCGAGCGCCTCGTCCATGGCCGCAGCCATGCTCTCGGGCGTGGCGCGGGCGGCACCGGGGGCGAGCGGCACGAGCAGGACGGCGCCGGCGCCCGCAATCACCGCCCGGCGCGATGGTTGGCTGGAGCCCTGATGCATCGGTCACCTCGTTGGCGGCTCAGCGCAGCGTCATGAGAAAGGCCAGGACGTCCTCGACCTCCTCGGCGGTCAGCACCGGCCTGCCCGCATAGGCCGCAGCCACCCGCCTGAAGCCATCGACGCGGTGGTAGGCCGGCATGATGCTCGACGGCGTCACCCGGCGCGCGTCGACGAGCCGGGCGCGCAGCTCGGCCTCGCCGAGGCGGGCGGCGATGCCATCCAGGCTCGGGCCCACGTCGCCGTGGAAGCGCCGGTCGGGTGCCGGCACCTCGTGGCAGGCGATGCAGTTTCCCCTCTCGCGGCTGAGGACGATGTCGCGGCCGCGCGCCGCATCGCCCGGACGGCCGGTAAGCGAGCGCGGCATGGCCTGCGCCGCTGCGGCCGCCGCGCCCGGCGGATCGGCCGCCCCCGCTGGCGCCGCCCATGCGAGCAGCGCCGCGGGGGCAAGAGCGGTCGCCCAATGCCTCACGTCATGCCTTCTGCAGCTTCACGTGCTTCAGGGGCAGAACGTGCACGGGCTGGCCCGTGGCGGCGTAGACGGCGTTGAGGACGGCCGGTGCCGCCACGCAGATGGTGGGCTCGCCAACCCCGCCCCAGAAGCCGCCCGAGGGCATGACGATGGTCTCCACCTTGGGGAAGTCCTCCATCAGCATCATGGGGTAGCTGTCGAAGTTCTCCTCCACCATGCGCCCGGCCTTGACCGTGCACTCCTGGTACAGCATGGCGCCCAGGCCGTAGGCGATCGAGCCCTCGGTCTGAGCCGCGACCTGGTCCGGGTTGACCACGTGGCCGCTGTCGATGGACACCACCAGGCGCTCGATCTTCAGGCGCCCGCGGTCGCTCAGGCGCACCTCGGCGGCGCACGCCACGTAGCTGCCGTAGCCCATGAACTGGGCGATGCCGCGCGTGATCCCCGAGGCCGGCGGCGTGCTCCAACCGATGCGTTCGGCCACCGTGTCGAGCACGGCCAGGTGTCTGGGGTGCTTGGCCATGAGCTGGCGGCGGAAGGCGAGCGGGTCCTTGCCGGCAGCCTTGGCCACCTGGTCCATGAAGGTCTCGAGCCAGATGCCGTTCTGGTTGGTGTTGACGCCGCGCCAGAACCCCGGCGGCACATGCGTGTTGCGCATGGCGTGCTCGATGAGCAGGTTGGGGATGTCGTAGCCGAGCTGGCCCTCGGCGCCACCCGGGTTGAGGCCCTGGAAGGCGATGAAGTCGCGCCCGTTCTCCAGCCGCGAGGGCATGGCGAAGGCGAGGATGGAGGGCGCGGCGATGCGCATGGCGAGGCCCACCAGGTTGCCCTGCTCGTCGAGCCCGGCCGTCATCTTGCACATGCCGACCGGCCGGAAGCGGCCCTGGCGCATGTCCTCCTCGCGGCTCCAGATCATCTTGATGGGCACGCCAGGGACCTGCTTGGCGATCAGCACCGCCTTGGTGGTGTAGTCCTGCATGCCGCGCCGGCCGAAGCCGCCGCCCAGGTGGTGCTTGTAGACCTCGCACTTGGAGGGCGGGAGCCCCGACGCCTCGGCGGCCGCCGCCAACGAGGCCTCGCCGTTCTGGGTGGCCACCCACACCTCGCACTTGTCGGCCGTCACCCGCGCGGTGCAGTTCATCGGCTCCATGCAGACGTGGTTCTGGTAGGGCGAGTAGTAGACCGCCTCGACGCGCTTGGCGGCGCCGGCGATGGCCTGCGCGGCATCACCCGCCTTGTTGCCGACGAACACGCCGTCCTTGGCCTCGAGCCCCTCCTGCAGGAAGGCCTTGATGGTCTCGCTCGAGACGCTGTCGTTGGGGCCCTGCTCCCACTCGATGGCAAGCGCCTTCAGGGCCTGGTTGGCCTGCCACCAGGTGTCTGCCACCACCGCCACGGCGCTGTCGCCCACCTTGAGCACGTGGCGCACGCCGGGCATGGCGCGGGCCTTGGCCTCGTCGTAGCGCTTGACCTTGGAGCCGAACACGGGCGCATCCATGATGGCGGCGTTGAGCATGCCGGGCAGCTTGACATCGATGGCGTACACCTGCTTGCCGGTGAGCTTGTCGATGGTGTCCAGCCGCTTCACCTTCTTGCCGGCGATCTTCCAGTCCTTGGGGTCCTTGAGGGCCACGTCCTTGGGCACCTCGAGCTTGGCGGCGGCGCTCGCCACCTTGCCGTAGGTGGTCTTGCGGCCGGTGGGCGTGTGAGTGATGACGCCGGCCTCGACCCGGCACTCGCCGGGCGGGACCTTCCACTGCTCGGCGGCCGCCCGCACCAGCATCTGTCGCGCTGCCGCGCCGCCCTTGCGCACGTACTCGTGCGAGCCGCGGATGCCGCGGCTGCCGCCGGTGGACATATCGCCCCATATGCGGTTGCGGGCGAGGTTCTGGCCGGGGGTGGCGTACTCGGCCTTCACCTTCCGCCAGTCGCACTCGAGCTCCTCGGCCACCAGCTGGGCGAGGCCGGTGAGGGTGCCCTGCCCCATCTCGGAGCGGGCGATGCGCACGATCACCTCGTCGTTGGGGCGGATCACCACCCAGGCGCCGATCTCGTTGCCGGGGACGCCGAGCACCTTCTGCCCCAGCGCCTCGAGCGGGAAGCCGAGGGCGAGCCCGCCGCCGGCGGCGGCGCCCGTGATGAGGAACTTGCGGCGCGAGAGTTGAGCGCCGCGCCCTGCTGCCGTCGCCGTCATGGCGCCCCTCCTCAAGCCTTGTTGCGGACCGCGGCGCTGTTGCCGGCGGCCAGATGGATGGCAGCGCGAATGCGCTGATAGGTGCCGCAGCGGCAGATGTTGGTCATGGCCGCGTCGATGTCCTCGTCGGTTGGCTTGGGCTTCCTCGCGAGCAGGGCGGCGGCGGCCATGACCTGGCCGGCCTGGCAATAGCCGCACTGCGGCACGTCCAGCGCGAGCCAGGCGCGCTGCACCGGATGGGTGCCGTTGGGCGACAAGCCCTCGATGGTGACGACGCGGTCCGTCGGCTTCACGTCGCGCACGAGGACGGCGCACGAGCGCTGCACCTCGCCGTTGATGTGCACGCTGCAGGCGCCGCACTGGGCGATGCCGCAGCCATACTTGGTGCCGGTGAGCCCGATGTGCTCGCGCAGGGCCCACAGCAGCGGGGTGTCGCCGTCAGCAGCCACCTCGTGGGTCCTGCCATTGACGTTGAGCTTGGCCACGTTTGGTTTTCCTCTGCTCGGATGTTCGAAAAGAAAGCGCGCCGGGAGGGCGTTTGGGAGTGCCGGTCAGGCCGTTCGTCCAATGCGGTGGAGACTACGCCAGGGTGCCGGCGGCGGAGAAGCCGCGCGCCGATCACATTCCCGCGCGCAGGCCGGAAGGGGCGTGGGCGGCCTCCCAAGATCCAGTCACGGCTTGGGCGCGAGCGGAGGCTTGGGCGGCTTGGCGAACAGGCCGACGGCGATGGTGCGCGCGACGTACTGGGCCATGCAGTTGTAGCCCGCCTCGTTGAGGCCGAAGTCGCGCGGCTCCGGCCGGCCGCTCTCGCGCATGGCGCGGGCCAGCACCTCCATCGCCTCGTAGCGGGTGATGCGCGCCACGTTCTCGGCGGCGGTGATGCGCCTCAGGCTCGCTCGGATCGCCTGGTAGTGCTCGTCCTTGGCCAACTGGCGCATGTAGTGCAAGCCGACCAGGATCACGTCGACGTTGTGCTCCTTGAGCCAGCGCACGGTGCTGACCACCGCGCGCTCGAAGCTCTCGACGGGAACCTGCGCGAAGGCATCGTTGGTGCCGACCTGCCACAGCACGATGTCGGGATGGTTGAGCGCCACCTCGATCTTCAGCCGCTCGCCGGCGGCCTCGGCGAGCTCGCCGGAGAAGCCGCGGTTGACGATCTCCACGTCGAGGCCCCTGATGCTGCGCTCCAGGATCTGCTCGAGCAGCGGCGGGTTGCCGTCGCGGCCGACGCCAAGCACGGCTGCCGAGGAGGCGCCGATGGCCAGGATGCGGATCTTGCCCTCCTTGCGCAGCGCGAGCGCGCTGTTGGGCAGCGGCGTGTCGGCGACGGTGCCGGGGCCACACTCGCGGGCGACGGCGGGCGGCTCGGGCTCGCGCGGCACGTCGCCGGCAGCGCCCTGGGCAAAGGCCCACCCGGCCGCGGCCGCAGCCGCCGTCCACGACGCGGCGAGCACGCCGACTATCCGCCTTGCGCCCTTTGCCGTTCTCTCCATTCCGATACCCACGCTGTCAGCCGGAGCAGGGCTATGCCCCCAGCCACCACTATCGTATCAACGAGCAGCGAGCCGGAGTAGAGGTAGCGCACGACTTGGCCAACGAGGCTCAGCAGCGAGCCCACGCAGAACACGTTGAGCGAGTTCCGGCCCAGGCTGGAGAGGAACTCGGCCAGCCACGGAACCCACGGCGCAAACATCGGGTAGGCCGCGGAGAACACCGCGGCCAGCGCCAGAAACTGCAGTAGCCGGATGGGGGTGAGAAAGCTCTTGCCGTTGAGGAACAGTAGCTTGGGCTCGGGCAGCCGGGTGGGGTCGGGGAACCAGTTGAACCACACCAGCACCGCGCTCACGAGCACGATTGGCAGGGCGACAATGCGTATGACCTCGATGTGGCGGCGCACCAATGCGCCGAGTCCCTCGTCACGGGAAAGGGCGAAGCCCAGGACGAAAATCGCCTGCCAGGCGAACGGGTTGAAGAACCACTGGCCGGGCACGGGCCAGGTCGGCGCGGTGAAGGGCACCGTCAGCGAGGCGAAGTAGAGGCCGAGCGACAGGGGCAGCAGCAGCGGCCGGGCGAAGCGGTCGATGAGCGCGATCGCCGGGGCAGCGACCATCAGCACCACGTAGAGGGGGAGGATGTCGAAGTAGCCGAGCTGGTGGGTGAGCAGCACGAGCCCGACGTGGGTCAGGGCCGGCTCCTGGAACACGGCAGCCGCGTTGTGCCACTCGAGCAGCAGCGGGTTGTCGGCGAAATGGGCGGTGCCGGCGAGAATGGCGAGCGCCAGGCTGCTGATCAGGATCTGGGCGGCATAGATGGTAAACGCGCGCCCGCCCAGGTGCAGCACCAGCCGGCCGGCGGACGGCGGGCCGCCGCGACTGCCGACCAGCAGGCCCAGCGACCAGCCGGCCAGGAACACGAACAGCTCCGCGGAGTCGGAGATCGACAAGTTCCGGTGCGTGAAGCGCTCGTAGTAGATGCCCGGGATGTGGTTGATGAAAATCGAGACGAGCGCAAATCCGCGCCAGAAGTCGACGGCGTTGGCTTGGCGTGGCATCGCGTCCCGAAGTTGGCGTGGGCCGGCCGCGGCTTCGGAGCGGCCGCGGCCGATAAGCCCCGTGCTCTCGCGTGTCCATAGGCCGCCGCGATGGCAAGACCGCGGCCGGCCGCCTCAGCGCCTCAGCTGCTCTCCACGAAGCTCGTGATCAGGGCGTTGGCGATCGCCTGCTTGCCGGGCACGGTGAAGCCTTCCGGATGCCGGCGCTCCAGCATCAGGCGGGCGTCCTGGCGGGTGAACCAGCGCGCCTCGGCAATCTCGGCGGTGTCGATGGAAAGCTCGGTGGTCTCGGCGCGGGCGATGCAGCCGAGCATCAAGGAGTGGGGGAACGGCCAGGGCTGGCTGGAGTGGAACGCCACCTCGCCGACCCTGATGCCGGTCTCCTCCAGCACCTCCCGGCGCACCGCGTGCTCGATGTCCTCGCCCGGCTCGATGAAGCCGGCGAGGGTGGAGTACATCCTCTCGCTGAAACGGTGCTCGTGGGCGAGCAGGCAGCGCGGCCCGTCGGTAACCAGCATGATGACCACCGGATCCGTGCGCGGAAACCATTCGAGCCCGCACGCCCAGCACTTGCGCCGCCACCCGGCATCCTTGACGAGGGTGGTGCCGCCGCAATGGCCGCAGCAGCGGGCGTTCTCGTGCCACTGGGCGAGCGCGCGCGCCTGGCCGCACAGCGACAGCTCCTCCGGCGACATGATGCCCTGCATGGCGAGCGAGCGCAGGTCGACGATCGGGCGCAGCCGCTCGATCGCCCCGGGCACGTGCCGGGTGCGGTGCTCGGTCACGGCGAGGGCGAAGTGGGCGACCCCGCCACCCGTCCGGTCCACGCCCAGGAACAGGGCTTCGGCCACCGGCAGGCCGAATTGGGTCAGTTCGTCGCGGGAGAACCAGGCGAGCCTGGCTTCCGTGCGCTGGGGGTTGGAGCGGATGACGGGCTTGAGGTCGGCCAGCACCAGGAACCGGGTGCCGGGCGCCTCGAGCTTTGATTTGATGAATTCCGGGTCGCTGCGTTTGGGTCCGAGACGGTCGAGCAATACCGTCGCACCTAGCGTGGGCATCCGGGGGGCTCCCTGAGGTCGCCGAGGAGATGAGCACAGCGCCTGCCGCGAGGCAACGCGCTCCTCCCCGGCGCACGCTGCCTGGCGGGCGGAGCCTTACCTCCGTGGAATACTACCTTTGACCAATGCGTCAACAGTGCCGCACATATAGGAGAGGCGCATGGCAAAATGTTCTGCTATGGCAGGACGATCTGCTAGCTTCTACCCCGTTCAAGCTGCATTGCAGCAAAAGCTCGGAGCAACTGGGAGGACTCGCATGCGAAAAGTCTGGAAGTCATCTTGCCTGGCGGCGCTCGGCCTTGGCTTGGCCATGGCCGCCCCGTCAGGTGCCTGGGCGCAGCAGAAAGTGTTGAAGATGCAGGCCACCTGGCCCGCCTCGCTCACGCTCTATGAGAACTTCACCTACTTCGCTGAGCGCGTCGACAAGCTTTCCGGCGGCTCCCTCAAGATCGAGGCCATGCCGGCCGGACAGGTGGTTCCGCCCTTCGAGGTCCTCGATGCGACGCACAAGAAGGTGCTCGACGGCGCCCACGCCTGGGCGGGCTACTGGACCGGCAAGGACAAGACCTCGATCCTGTTCACCGGCGGCCCCGGCGGCACGTTCGGCATGGACTACACCGACTACGTCGGCTGGATGTACTTCGGCGGCGGCTGGGAGCTCTACCAGGAGTTCTACCAGTCGGTGCTCAAGCTCAACGTCGTCGTGTTTCCGATCCTGCCTTCGGGTCCGCAGGCGTTCGGCTGGTTCAAGAAGCCGATCCAGACCGTCGAGGACATGAAGGGCATGAAGTGCCGCCAGACCGGCATGGCCGGCGAGGTGTGGCAGGCGATGGGCTTCACCGTCGTCAACATGCCGGGCGGCGAGATCATTCCTTCGGCCCAGCGCGGCGTCATCGACTGCGCCGAGTGGGTCGGCGGCGTGGAGGACCTGCGGCTCGGCTTCCAGAACGTGTGGAAGTACCACTACTCCCCTGGCGTGCACGAGAACACCACCGTCGGCGAGCTGATCATCAACGGCGACGTGTGGAAGACGCTGACGCCCCAGCAGCAGGAGATCATCAGGTCCGCGGCCAACGAGAGCTTCCTCGTCTGGCATGCCAAGTGGCAGCGCCAGAACGCCGATGCCCTCAAGGAGATGCAGGAGAAGCACGGCGTGCAGATCCTGCGCACCCCGCCGGAGATCCTGCTCGCCTTCATCAAGAAGTGGGACGAGCTGGCGGCGGCCGAGGCGGCCAAGAACCCGTTCTTCAAGAAGGTGCACGACAGCCAGCGCGCCTACGCCTCGCTGGTGGTGCCCTACAAGCGGTTCTACTTCCCGCCCTACTCCTTCATGGCCAACTACTACTTCCCCGAGAAGAAGTGACGAAGAACGAAGGGAGCGGCCGCAGCGCCGCTCCCTTCCCACGTCGGGGGGCACTATCCCCTAGCGACGAGTGCTGATATACCCGATACCGACCAGCCCAGGACGCAGACCCTATGGCAGAGGCGCAACCGTCGCGAGCGCTGCTGATAACGCTTCGCATCATCGACACCTTCACCGACCTCACCGGCTCGATCTTCGCCTGGATGGCGATCCCGCTGGTCGGGGCGGTCGCCTTCGAGGTGATTTCGCGCTACGCGTTCAATGCGCCGACCATCTGGTCGTTCGACGTGACCTACATGCTCTACGGCGCCCTGTTCATGCTCGGTGCCGCCTACGCGCTCCACAAGGGCGCTCACATCCGCACCGACTTCTTCTGGGAGAGCTTCTCGCCGCGCACCAAGGGGCTCATCGACTCCATCTCCTACGTGGTGTTCTTCTTCCCGAGCTTCATCGCGCTGGCGGTGCTGAGCTGGCACGAGGCCGAATACGCCTTCCGCATCAACGAGACCTCCGACCAGACCCCCTGGCGGCCCATCCTGTGGCCATTCAAGGCGGTCATTCCGGCGGCGTGCGTCCTGCTGCTGATCCAGGGCTTCTCGGAGTTCCTCAAGAGCCTCTACATGGCGCGCACGGGCGTTGAGCTCGAGCACAAGGAGAAGGTCGAGGTATGACGCTCGAAGCACTCATCGGCCTCATCATGCTCCTGGTGCTGCTGGGGGCCATCTTCATCGGCGTGCCGATCTCGTTCACCCTGCTCTTCCTGGCCTTCACCTTCGGCTACATCGGGATGGGCCCCACGGTCTTCGACCTCGCCTACTTCCAGACCATCGGCATGATGAAGGAGGAGCTGCTGGCGGCGGTGCCGCTGTTCATCTTCATGGGCTTCATCACCGAGCAGGCGGGGCTGATGGAGCGGCTGTTCACCGCCTTCCGTCTGCTGCTGGCGCCGGTGCGCGGCGCCCTTTTTCTGGTGGTGATCCTCACCGCCACCGTGTTCGCCATGGCGACCGGCATCGTCGGCGCGGCCGTGACGGTGCTCGGCATCATGGCCTCGCCGATCATGATCAAGTCGGGCTACGACGCCAAGCTGTCGGCCGGCACCATCACCGCCGGCGGCACCCTCGGCATCCTGATCCCGCCGTCGGTGATGCTGATCGTGATGGGCCCGGTGCTCGGCGTGTCGGTGGCCGACCTCTACGCGGCCGCATTCGGTCCGGGCTTCCTGCTCGCCGGCCTCTACGTCACCTATCTGATGGGGCGCAGCATCATCAATCCCAAGCTCGGGCCGCCGGTGCCGCGGGAGGAGCGCGTGCATTCCGTGGCCACGATGATCAAGGAGGTGGTGGTCGGGGTCGTGCCGCTGCTCGGGCTGATCGCTGCCACGCTGGGCTCGATCCTGGCCGGCCTCGCCACGCCCACCGAGGCCGCCGGCATCGGCAGCGTCGGCGCCCTGGTGCTGGCGGTCGCCTACCGCAAGCTGTCGCTCGCCGGGTTGCAGCGCGCCCTCAACTCGACCATGGCCACCTCCAGCATGGTGCTGCTGCTGGCCGTCACCTCCAACATCTTCGGCGCCGTGTTCGCGCGGCTCGGCACCGCCAACTGGATCACCAACACGCTGCTCTCCTTCCAGCTGCCGCCCATGATGATGCTGGTGATGGTGCTGGTGCTGGTGTTCCTGCTCGGCTGGCCCTTCGAGTGGCCCGCGATCATCCTGGTGTTCCTGCCCATCTTCTATCCGGTTGTGGCCGCCCTCAAGATCGACCTCGTGTGGTTCGGCGCGCTCACGGCGGTCACCCTGCAGACGGCGTTCCTGTCGCCGCCGGTGGCGATGTCGGCCTACTACCTCAAACAGGTGGTGAAGGACTGGAGCCTGGCCACGATCTACAACGGCATGTTCCAGTTCATGATCCTGCAGGTCATCTGCATCGGCTTGGTGATGGCGTTCCCGCAGATCGCCCTGTGGTTCCCGCAGACGCTGCAGGAGGCCGCGCGGGCGCAGAAGATCCCCGAGGAGTACCAGAAGATCATCGAGCAGCAGCGCAAGAACGCGCCCTCGCTCGAGGACGACGACTGGGGCAAGAAGAAGTAGCCGCAGGCGCCTTTGCGGCCCCCCGCGGGCCGGCTAGAGTGCGGCGTCATGGAGCCGCGCGCCAACACTGTCGAGCCGGCGCCGAGGCGACCCTCGCGCTGGCGCACCGCGGCCGCCGATCTCGGCGGCGCCTGCGGCGACCTCGGCACGTTCCTCCCGCACGTCGTGGGCGCGATCACCGTCGCCGGGCTGGCCCCGGCCGGCGTGCTGGTGGGCTTTGGCGCCTTCTACGTCGCCAGCGGGCTCCTCTACGGCCTGCCTATGGCCGTGCAGCCGATGAAGGCGGTTTCGGCGGTGCTGGTGACGGGCCAGGTGGGGGCGGGCGAGGTGGCCGCCGCGGGCATCGTGATGGGCATCGTGCTGCTGGTGCTCGGCCTCACGGGCACCGTGGCCTGGCTGGCGCGCGTCATTCCGCAGTCGGTCGCGGCCGGGCTGCAGCTGGGCCTCGGCCTGTCGATGATGCAGCTGGGGCTCGGGCTCATGGGCCGCTCGCCCTGGCTCGGCGGCCTGGCGCTGGCGCTGCTCGCCGGGCTGATGCTGGTCCCGCGGGTGCCGGCCGCGCCGCTGATGCTGGGAGCAGCGATCGCCGCCGGCTGGGCCGCGGGCGAGGCGCAGGCCCCGGCCGCGGTCGGCTTCGCCTTGAGCCATCTCACCTTCGTTCTGCCCACGCCCGCACAGCTGTGGCGCAGCGTCGAGGTGCTGGTGCTGCCGCAGCTGCCGCTGACGCTCACCAATGCCGTGATCGTGACCGCGCTCGTCTGCCGCGACCTGTTCCCCGCTGCGGCGGCGCGGGCGAGCGAGCGCAATCTGGCGCTGTCGAGCGGCTTTGCCAACCTGCTGCTCTCCCCGCTCGGCGCCATGCCCATGTGCCACGGCGCCGGCGGGGTGCAGGCGCAGGCCCGCTTCGGTGCGCGCACCGGCCTCGCACCCGTGCTGCTGGGGGTGGTGCTGCTCGTGCTGGGGCTCGGCTTTGCCGGAAGCGCGGCGGCCATCTTCGCCCTGGTGCCGCTGGCGGCGGTGGGGGCGCTGCTCTTGGTGGCGGGCGGCGACCTGGCGCTGTCGCGGCGCCTCTTCGACGCGCAGCCCTCGTGCTGGCCGGTGATCGCGCTCGCGGCTGCCGCCACGCTCTGGGCGGACCCGGCCGTCGGCTTGGTTGCCGGCTGCGCCGGCGAGGTGGCGCGCAAAGCCGTGGTGCGGGCGCTCAATGGCCGCTCGCGGGCGGCGTAGCCCGGGCCGGATGCGCAGGCGGTGACTGCCGCTCCCGCGGGCTCGCTACAGGATGAACTTGCTCAAGTCGGCATTCCTGGCGAGGTCGCCGATGCGGCCGCGGACGTAGGCGGCGTCGATGCGGAGGGTCTCGCCGCTCTTGTCGGTGGCGTCGAAGGAGATGTCGTCGAGCACCCGCTCCATCACCGTCTGCAGGCGCCGCGCGCCGATGTTCTCCACGCTGGCGTTGACCTGGGCGGCGAGGTCGGCCAGGGCATCGATGGCATCGTCGGCAAACTCGAGGGTGACGCCCTCGGTGCGCATCAGGGCCACGTACTGCTTGATGAGGCTGGCCTCCGGCTCGGTCAGGATGCGCCGGAAATCCTCCCGGGTCAGCGGCTTGAGCTCGACGCGGATCGGCAGGCGGCCCTGCAGCTCGGGCAAGAGGTCGGACGGCTTGGCCATGTGGAAGGCTCCCGAGGCAATGAACAGCACGTGGTCGGTCTTCACCGGCCCGTACTTGGTGGATACCGTGGTGCCCTCCAGCAGCGGCAGGAGGTCGCGCTGCACGCCCTCGCGCGATACGTCGGCGCCGATGCGGCCGCCCTCGGCGCGGGCGCAGATCTTGTCGATCTCGTCGAGGAAGACGATGCCGTCGTTCTCCACCGCCCGCACCGCCTCCTGCACCATCTGGTCCTGATCGAGCAGCTTGTCGCTCTCCTGGGCGATCAGCAGGTCGTAGGCCTGTCCCACCGGCAGGCGGCGCGGCTTGGTGCGCTGGCCGAAGGCCTTGCCCAGCATCTCGCTGAGGTTGATCATGCCGACCTGGCCGCCGGGGATGTCGAAGGTGGGGAACTGCGGCCCCGGTTCGGCCACCTGCACCTCGATCTCCTTGTCGTTGAGCTCGCTGGCGCGCAGGCGGCGGCGGAAAGCCTCACGCGTGGCCGGCGAGGCGTTGGCGCCGACCAGGGCATCGAGCACCCGCTCCTCGGCATTCTTCTCGGCCTGGGCCCTGACCTGGCGGCGCTTGGTCTCGCGGGTGAGCGAGATGCCGACCTCGACCAGGTCGCGCACGATCGAATCGACGTCGCGGCCGACGTAGCCGACCTCGGTGAATTTGGTGGCCTCGACCTTGAGGAAGGGCGCCCCGGCGAGCTTGGCCAGCCGCCGCGAGATCTCGGTCTTGCCGCAGCCGGTAGGGCCGATCATGAGAATGTTCTTCGGCAGCACCTCCTCCTTGAGGTCCTCCGGCAGCTGCTGCCGGCGCCAGCGGTTCCTGAGCGCGATGGCGACCGCGCGCTTGGCCTCCTTCTGGCCGACGATGAAGCGGTCGAGCTCGGAGACGATCTCGCGGGGGGAAAAGCTGGTCATCGGTGGGCTTCGTTCTCGTTCACTTCGTACTGCATGATGAGCGCATCTCCGGTGCGGCCGAGAAGCCATGGCACGGCACGGAAACCGGCCTTCTCGTAGGCGCGCACGGCGCGCCGGTTGTGCGGATCGGGGTCGATGATGATGCTGCGGTAGCCTTGCGCCACCAGGCGCTCCGCGAACGTGCGCAAGACCGCGGAGCCGAGCCCCTGCGAGAGCCTGGCCGGCTCGCCGATCGACAGGTCCACGCCGACGGTGTCGGCCGGCAGCTCGGCGAGCCAGGGGTGCAGCGCCACCCAGCTCGCATTCTGATGGTCGCCCACGAACCAGTACTGGATGTAGCCCAAGGGCTCGCCGTCGACCGAGAAGATGAACGGCCGGGTCGTGTCGCGGCCGTCGATCATGGCGCAGATGAAGGCGAGCTCCGTCTCCGGCTCGCCCCACCATTCGCGCACGTGCGGCATCTCCAGCCAGCGCCGCAGGAGCGGCAGGTCGGACGCCGACATGGGGTGGAATTCACATGCCCCGGCCATGACCCGCTACGCGCTGTCCAGCGCCTCGAGAACGATGTTGGTGTTGGTGTAGACGCAGATCTCGGCAGCGATCTTCATGGCCTTGCGGGCGATCTCCTCGGCGCTCAAAGAAGAATCCATGAGCGCCTTGGCGGCCGCAAGCGCATAGTTGCCGCCCGAGCCGATGCCCATCACGCCCGCCTCGGGCTCGAGCACGTCGCCGGTGCCGGTCAGCACCAGGGTGCGCTCGCGGTCGGCCACGATCATCATGGCCTCCAGCCGCCGCAGGAAGCGATCGGTGCGCCAGTCCTTGGCGAGCTCGACGCAGGCGCGGGTGAGCTGGGCCGGGTACTGCTCGAGCTTGGCTTCGAGCCGCTCGAACAGGGTGAAGGCGTCGGCGGTGGCGCCGGCAAAGCCGCCGATCACCTCGCCCTTGCCGAGAGTGCGCACCTTGCGGGCGTTGGCCTTGACCACGGTGGCGCCGAGGCTCACCTGGCCGTCGCCGGCGATCACGACGCGCTTGGCCTTGCGCACGGTGAGGATGGTGGTGCCGTGCCAGCCGGCTTGCGATGGAGCTGGATCGGTCATGTCGCGCCCATGGATCAACCGCTTAGATGGGATGGCCGCGCCCCGGCTGCCAGGGGCCAGCGGCCTGCCGCCGGAATGGCTAGCCGAAGCGGGCGCTCCTGACCAGGGCTGCGCGCGCGGCCCCGCCCCGCGCCGGCAGTGGCAAGGCCGTGACTGGGCCAAGGCCGCATGCCGGCAAGACTGGTTGCACAATCGCGCGCCCCGAATTGTCACTCAGTAGGCGGGGACGCAGGCACAGCCAATGTTCTGCTGAGGCCCGCCACCGGAGGGACCGACGGTTACGCATTGCCGCCGCCAGCCCGGATCGCAGCCGCCGTTTCGCGCCCGATACTCTCGAGCGTACTCTTCCTTGCGCCGTTGCTCTGCCAACAAAGCCTCACGCCGCCTTCGTCTTGCTTCCTCGACAGCTTCCTGGGCTTTCGCGGCTTCCAGACGAAGGCGCTCTCTTTCTGCTTCAACACGGGCGAGCTCTTCTTGCCGCTTGAGCTCAGCGCGACGAACCTCGGCTTGCCGGCGCGCCTCGGCTTCGCGAGCCTCGTCACGCTTTCTTTGGGCCTCGCGGATCGCGTTCTCGCGTTCGAGCTTGAGGAGCTCCTCAGCGGCCGGGTCGAGCTTCCTGGGAGTCGTCCCGATCGTAACGTTGAGCGTGGACGTGCCGCCGAGCAGATAGATCAATGTCTGAGTGACTGCGTATGTAATGACCGCACCAACGACAAGGCTGAGAACCCATTTCAGCATCGTCCTTCCCTCCAAGTACTAGGGAGTTAAGAAAGAGTACGGATTATGGCTGGACCTTGTCTAGCATGCGAGACTGAATTGTGAGTCGATTTGTCCGCCTAGAGCCGAGGGTATTGCTTCTCACCTCAAAGGCTCTTTTCGCCGCACGCCGGCTCACCGGCCCCTTGGTTGTGTCCGGATCCTCACACAAGGCTGTGGCACGCAAGGCTGCAAGCTGGTAGACGCTTGGCCCCGATGGCTCCAGCAAGGCAGACCAACGTGAAGCGGCAAGCGACCGTCGAGCGCTCCACCAAGGAGACCAAGATCAAGGCCACCGTCGACCTCGACGGCAGCGGCGCCTATGCCATTGCCACCGGCATCGGCTTCCTCGACCACATGCTGGAGCAGCTTGCGCGCCACTCCCTCATCGACATCACGCTCGAGGCCAAGGGCGACCTGCACATCGACTTTCACCACACCACTGAGGACACCGGGATCGTGCTGGGCCAGGCGGTTGCCAAGGCGCTGGGCGACAAGCAGGGCATCGCCCGCTACGCGAGCGTGCACCTGCCCATGGACGAGGTGCTGACCCGCGTCGCCATCGACGTCTCCGGCCGGCCGCACCTCGTGTGGCAGGTGGCGTTCCCGACGCCCAAGGTGGGCGACATGGACACCGAGCTCTTCCGCGAGTGGTTCCAGGCATTCGCCGCCAACGCCGGCGTCACGCTGCACGTTGCGACGCTCTACGGCGCCAACAGCCACCACATCGCCGAGACCTGCTTCAAGGGGCTGGCGCGGGCGCTGCGCGAGGCGATTGCGGTCGACCCCCGCCAGGGCGGCCGCGTCCCCTCCACCAAGGGCACGCTCGCCGTCTGAGCGGGGCCCCGCGGACAGTCCGATCGGCCTCCGGCCCGGGGCCCTGCAGCCGGCGCAGCCCAGCGCGCCCCATCCGCGAATTGCCACGGCCGCCGCAGGGGCTAGAGTGCCGGGCGGTGCCGCGCAGCACGACGCGCCGCCAGGAAGGGCCGCCATGATCCTCACCGACGAGCAGCTGCTGATCCAGGAGACCGCGCGCAAGTTCGCCCAGGAACGGCTGGCCCCCAACTCGGCCAAGTGGGAGGAGGAGGCCCGCTTCCCGCGTGAGATCGTGGCCGAGATGGGCGCGCTGGGGCTGATGGGCATGACGGTGCCCACCGAGTGGGGCGGGGCCGGCGCCGACAACGTCGCCTACTCGCTGGCGCTGATGGAGATCGCCGCCGGCGACGGCGCCGTCGCCACCGTAGTGAGCGGCCACAACTCGGTGGGCGTGATGCCTATCCTCACCTACGGCACCGAGGCGCAGAAGAAGCGCTGGGTACGCGACCTAGCCACCGGCGCCAAGCTCTCCGCCTTCGCGCTGACCGAGCCGCAGGGCGGCTCGGACGCCGCCTCCATCCGCACCCGCGCGGTGCGCAAGGGCGACCGCTACGTGCTGTCCGGCACCAAGCAGTTCATCACCAGCGGCGCCACCGCCGACGTGACGCTGGTGATCGCCGTCACCGACCCGGACGCCGGCAAGCGCGGCATCTCCGCGTTCCTGGTCGACACCAAGGCCAGGGGCTACAAGGTGGCGCGCATCGAGAAGAAGATGGGCCAGAACGCCTCGGACACCTGCGAGATCGTGCTGGAGGACGTGGAGGTGCCGGTCGAGGACCGGCTGGGCGAGGAGGGCCAGGGGTACCGCATCGCCCTCGCCAACCTGGAAGGCGGGCGCATCGGCATCGCCTCTCAGTGCGTGGGCATGGCCCGCGCCGCGCTGGAGATCGCCGTGCGCTACGCCCACGAGCGGCGCGCCTTCGGCCGCACCATCTTCGAGCACCAGGCGGTGTCGTTCCGGCTGGCCGACATGGCGACCAGCCTGGAGGCAGCGCGCCAGCTCACGCTCCACGCCGCCGCGCTCAAGGATGCAAGGCAGCCCTGCCTCACGGAGGCGTCGATGGCCAAGCTTTTCGCCTCGGAGGCGGCCGAGCGCATCACCTCGGATGCCCTGCAGACGCTGGGCGGAGCCGGCTACATGCGCGACTTCGGCGTGGAGCGCATCTGCCGCGGCGTGCGCGGGGCCAAGATCTACGAGGGCACCAACGACATCCAGCGCCTGGTGATCGCGCGCAGCCTGACGTGAGCGGACGAGGCGCGCTGCGGGGATCCGCCCGGACGCGATTCACCATCCGTCCCAACTGGCCTAAGGTTCACGGGGCGCAAGCGCCGGGCTCCTTCTGCCCAAACCCGCGAGCGGAAGATCCGCTGCGCGGATAAGGTGCTTCCCTCCTTCCCCGCCGAGCTCCCACCGGCAGACCGCAGGCGAGCACCCCGATCGTGCCATCGCAGCCCTGCGTGCCGTGTGTGAGTGCGCGAGTTGTATCGTCGGGAACAGCCGGCGCGGCGGCCGCGTGCGATAGCTCACGAAACTTCAACCAAGCGTGAAAACAGGAGATCGATCGTGAGCCACGACACCGACCTGTGCACGGCGATGGCCTATCTCGCCGACCTCGATGCCGAGCTCGAGGAAAGAGGCGCAGCGCCCGGTCTGGCCGCCCACGCGGCGGCGCGCGAGGACCTGCTCTACCAGCTCGACTGCGGCCGGCAGCTGGTCGCCGGCCTGGAGCGCAAGGCCGCCGGCGCGGCCTGCACGGGCTGCCGTACCGGCTGCGAGGGGCCGGCGGATCTCGCCGCGCTCGCGGGCTGGTGCCGCCGCCTGGAGGCGAGGATCGCCCAAATCTGCGGGGAGGCGGCGGCCCGAGCCGCGGCCTGAGCGGACGCCGCGCCAAAACAAGCAGGACGCCGGCGCACCGCCGGCGCCGGCCATGACGCGCGGGGCCGACCCGCGGACCACAGGAGGAGATGCCATGCGCACGGAGAGGATCGACATCGGCTGCAGCATCCGGGGCGTCGACGCGAGGATGCTCGCCGGCCCGGAGATGGACGCGATCAAGGACGCGCTCTACCGCAACCGCCTGATCGTGCTCAAGGACCAGAGCCTGACCGAGCAGGAGTACTGCGATTTCGCCGCCCGCTTCGGCCGGCCGGTGCCTTACCTGCAGGAGAACTACCGCCATCCGGACTTTCCCCTGATCTTCGTGTCCTCCAACGTGAAGAAGGACGGCCGCCAGATCGGCGTGCCCCGCACCGGGGGCTACTGGCACTCGGACACCTCCTTCGAGGCCGAGCCCAAGGTCATCACCATGCTGATGCCCAAGGTGCTGCCGCAGAGGTTTCCCCGCACCACCCGCTTCATAGACATGGCCGAGGTTCTCGCCGCGCTGCCGCAGGCCACGCGGGAGCGGCTGGCGGGCGCGGAGCTCGTCCACAGCGGCCGCTGGCGCTACAAGGTGCGTCCGCAGGACGTGGGCGCGGACATCCACGAGATCCTGCAGATGATCGACAGCGTGGCGCCGCCCGTCCGCCACCCCGCGGTGATCGAGCATCCTTACACTAAGGAGAAAGTGCTCTACGCCAACCGCGGCTTCACCGTGGGCATCGCCGGCTGGCCCACCGACGAGGGCGCACGGCTGCTCGGCGACATCTTCGACCTCGCCGAGAGCGCCCGCTTCGTGCGCGAGGTGCGCTGGTCGATGGGCGACGTGATCATCTGGGACAACCGCTTCCTCGCCCATTCCTCGGGGCGCAACCCCGGACCCGAGGAGGAGACGATGATGTACCGCATCACGCTGCAGGACGCCTTTCCCCTGTGCGCCAGCCTGATGCCCGCAGCGCGCGCGGCCGCCTGAGGCGGCCCGCCAGACCCACGGAGAACACAGATGCCAGCAACGATCCTAGAGCCAGAGGCGCCCGCCCCGGCTGCGCCGACCCCGGACCCGGAACCCACCCCCGGCCGCGCCTGCAAGCTGCCCATCGCCATCTCGGGCGAGTTCGTGGCCGAGACCTTGAGGCCCTACCGCGCCAACGCGAGGTACCTGCGGTCGGCGGAGATCACCCAGGTGCGCGACCCCGAGCGGCCCGCCAAGGGCGCGCCGATGGTCACGGCGAGCGGCAGGTTCGCCATCCCGGAGAGCTGCTACATCGACGACACCGGCCACTTCAACGCGGTCGAGTTCAACATCTGCTACAACCAGCTGGCCTACGTGATGTTCGGCAAGTGCTTCGAGACGCGCGTGGTCCCGAAGCTGCGCTTCCTCACCCTGCCGCAGTACCGGCAGCACCAGCTGCAGTCCTGCTTCATCATCTCCCTCGAGAGCCGCTTCCTGCAGCCGCTCGACGGCAGGGAGTTCCACGGGGAGCTCGTGCTCGACCGGCTGTCGTGGGCAGGCGGCGTGCTGTTCTGCTTCACCTCCATTGCCTTCGGCGATGCCGGAGGCATCAAGGCCCACGGGCAGGTGGTGCTGGCGTTCAACCCGCCGGCAGGGGTCACCAGGCACTGAAGCCGCAGGCGAGGCCGGGAGGCCGCACATTCATGCGCACCGAGTTCATCTCCACCGGGATGTACGTTCCAGAGCGCGTCGTCACCAACCGGCAGCTGGCCGAGATGATGGACACCTCCGACGAGTGGATCCGCGCCCGCACCGGCATCGAGGAGCGGCGCTGGGTCGGCGAGGGCGAGCTCACCAGCGACCTTGCCGCGCAGGCGTCCCGGATGGCGCTCGAGCGGGCTGGCATGCGGGCCGCCGACCTCGACGCCATCGTGCTCGCCACCCTGTCGCCTGAGTACATGTTTCCGGGCAGCGGGGTGCTGCTGCAGGCCAAGCTCGGGGTGCAGGGCATCCCCTGTCTCGACATCCGCAACCAGTGCAGCGGCTTCATCTATGGCCTGTCGGTGGCCGATGCATGGATCAGGGCCGGCCAGTACAAGCGCGTGCTGCTGGTGGGGGCCGAGGTGCAGTCGGCGGGGCTCGACCTGACGACGCGCGGGCGCGAGCTCGCCGTGCTGTTCGGCGACGGGGCGGGCGCGGCCATCCTGGGACCAACCGCCGACGAGAAGCGCGGCGTGCTGTCGACGCACCTGTTCGCCGACGGCTCGCTGGCGAGCCTGCTGGTGCTGGACGTGGGCGGGGTGGCGCACAACCCGCGCGTCAGCCATGAGCTCATCGACCAGGGGCTGCAGTTTCCTGTCATGAAGGCGCATGAGGTGTTCCTCTGCGCCGCCAAGCTGATGCCGGAGGCGGTGCGCGTGGCGCTCGAGGCCAACCGCCTGGCGGCGGGGGACGTTCGGCTGCTGGTGGCCCACCAGGCCAACCTGCGCATCCTGGAGATGGTGCAGAAGCGGCTGGGCCTCTCCGACCACCAGGTGTTCAACAACGTCCAGCGCTACGGCAACACCACCGCCGCCTCCATTCCCATGGCGCTGCACGAAGCGCTGGATGCGGGCCGCCTCGACCGGGGCGACGTGCTGGTGCTGACGGCCTTCGGCGGCGGCCTGACGTGGGCCTCCGCGGCCATCCGCTGGTAGGAGGGGCACCGATGCCACTGGCGAGCGCGTTCGCGCGGTTGATGGCGATGCCCGCGCCTTCCGGGCTCGGCGCCGCAGTCAGGAGCATGGGCTCGAGGCTTCGCACCCGGCCACGCGCCGCTGCGCCCGGCGGGCCGGCGCTGCCGGCTGCGGCCGCCCGCGGCGTCGCGGAGTTCTGCCGCGACATGGAGGGGGCGCTCGCCGCGGCGCGCAGCGGGCGGTGCGGGGCGGAGATGAACGCCGAGGTCGGAGCCGCGTGCGAGCGCATGAAGGTCACGCTCACGCGGTGCATCCTGAATGAGCCCGCCACCGGAGAGGCCACCGGTCGGCGCGTGCTGCGCGATGCCCTGCCATATCTGATGACGAGCGCCCTGTTCCGGCGCAGCTACACCAAGCCCCGCGGCTATGCCGGCGACTTCGAGACCATCGAGATGATCTACGCGGCCGAGCCGCGCGGGGAGGGGCCGGTCGGCCGCGCCATCGATGCCTGGAACCTCGGCGCCGCTACGAGCCGCGCGGTGCGCTCGCGCCGGGCGCGCATGGTGCAGGACGTGGGGGCCATGCTCGCCCGGCACCGGGCGCCGGAGCCGCTCAGAATCACGAGCTTGGCGGCGGGTTCCGCGCGGGAGCTCTGGGACCTGTTCGAAGCGCTGCCCGGGGCACCGCTGCAGGCGACCGCGATCGACATCGACGCCGGTGCCATCGCCTTCTGCGCCGGGGAGGCGTGCAGGCGCTCGCTGGGCCCGGACCGCGTGGCTCTGCGCCAGGCCAACCTGCTGCGGCTGGCCTACGGCCGCGCCGAGCTGCCGATGCCGGGGCAGGACCTCGTCTACAGCATGGGCCTCATCGACTACCTCGGCGACGAGGTGGTGGTGCGGCTGATCGACTGGGCGCACGGCCGGCTCGTGCTTGGCGGCACGCTGGCGCTCGGCAACTTCGCCGCCGGCAATCCCGAGCGACCGTACATGGATCACGTTCTGGACTGGAAGCTCGTCCATCGCACGCCCGGCGAGCTGCGGCAGCTCTTTGCACGCTCCAGGTTCGGCGGGGCCAAGGTGCAGATCGACGCGGACGCAAGCGGCATCCAGCTGCTGGCCTGCTGCGTCAAAGGCTGACGCCGCGGAACGTGCGGGCCACGCGCCCGGGGGCGGCGCTGGCTCCCGCATTTGCCGGCGCGGCGCCCCGCCACTACTTTTGGCGGCAACGGCTCGACCCCGGAGACGACCCCCATGCGCATCGGCGTGCCCAAGGAGATCAAGGTCCACGAGTATCGCGTCGGCATGACGCCGGCCAGCGTGCGTGAGGCGGTGACGCACGGCCACGAGGTGCTGGTGGAGCGCGACGCCGCCGCCCGCCAGGGCATCACCGACCAGGACTACGTGCGGGCAGGCGCTACGATCGTGCCGACCGCCGCTGAGGTGTTCGCCGGCGCCGACTTGATCGTGAAGGTGAAGGAGCCGCAGCCCGCCGAGTGCGCCATGCTGCGCGAGGGCCAGGCGCTTTTCACCTACCTGCACCTCGCCCCCGACCCCGACCAGGCGCGGGCGCTGATGGCCTCCGGCGTCACCGCCATCGCCTACGAGACGGTGACCAGCGCCCGCGGCGGCCTGCCGCTGCTCGCCCCCATGAGCGAGGTGGCAGGCCGCATGGCGATCCAGGCCGGCGCCCACTGCCTGGAGATGGAGCAGGGGGGCCGCGGCATGCTGCTCGGCGGCGTGGCGGGCGTGGCGCCGGCCAAGGTGGTGGTGCTGGGGGGCGGGGTGGCAGGCGTCAACGCAGTGCGCATGGCGGTGGGGCTGGAGGCGCAGGTAACCGCGCTCGACATCAACGTCGACCGCCTCTACGCCATCGACCAGCAGTTCGGCGCCTCCGTCAACACCATCTTCTCCACCCGCCAGGCGGTGGAGGACTACGTGCTGGAGGCCGATCTGGTTATCGGCGCGGTGCTGGTGCCGGGCGCTGCGGCCCCCAAGCTCGTCACCGAGCAGCTGGTGCGGGAGATGAGGCGCGGCTCGGTGCTGGTCGACATCTCCATCGACCAGGGCGGCACCTCGGAGACCTCGCGCCCCACCACCCACGCCGAGCCCACCTACGTCCTGCACGGGGTGGTGCACTACTGCGTCACCAACATGCCTGGCGCGGTGGCGCGCACCTCCACCTTCGCCCTCAACAACGCCACCCTTCCCTTCGTGCTGGCGCTCGCCGACAAGGGCATCGAGACCGCGCTCACCGACGACCCGCACCTGCTCGACGGCCTCAACGTCTACAAGGGCCGCATCATGCACCCGGCGGTGGCGGCGGCGCTGGGCGTGCCGCGCGCCGATCCGCGCAAGCTCGTGAAGGCGTAGCGGTGGGGGCCCGGCGGCTCAGTCGGGCCGGCGCAATTGCGAGCTGCTGTCGATGCGCTTGTGCGGCAGGCGCGGGCCGAACAGGCGCCGCGGCGGGGCACACCAGATATTGCTGAGGTCGGCGACCAGCCACGACACGGCGAGCGCGCACAGGCCGGCGAAGGCGAACGTCGCCCCCATCCAGAAGGCGCGGTCGGCAACCGCCGCATTGGGCGCCTCGCCGCTCGCGGTCATGGCAAAGGCGCCGACCACGAGAAAGCCGGCGCCGAGCGCCGACCCGCCGATCCTGGTGCCGAGGCCGGTGGTGTGAAGCCGCATGTCGCCTGTCCGTGACTCGTCGGCCCGACCCCGGCTATTGTCACCGGCAGAGGGCCGCGTCAATCGTCCAGCATACGCGTCGGCGATCCGCCCAGCCAGGGGAGAGCGAAGAAGTGAGCACTGCAGACCCGAACGTCGTAATCCTGACCGGCGAGAACCCGTTCATCCGCCTCGCCCCCGTCGACAGCGACGACTACACCACCAACGCCAGCTTCTGGCGCATCATCTTCTGTCCCGCCGGCCCCGGCCACGTGCTCTATGTCAAGAGCGAGCTGACGGCGGGGCGCTGGCGGATCTTCACCGACAACATCGCCATGGCGCGCTGGCTGCAGAAGACCGTGCAGGGGATGCTGAATCCCGAGCTCACCGACACCTCGATCGCGGTCACGGAGGCCGAGTTCAGCAAGTCAGGCGACCCGCGCTACTTCTGGACCGAGCGGGCGACGGCGCCGGGGGAGGAGGTGTCGCTCACCTGGTACGACATGGGCGACCCGCTGCTCATCCATACCCAGCCCAACCAGCTGCCCGGCCGGCGCTACGGCGTGTGCACGGTGCTGGTGCCCGCCCTCGGCGCACGCCTGTCGGTGAACGGCAAGGAGGCCGCCGGCAAGGCGTGGCCGCGCCAGCGCGAGGGCCGGCCGTTCAGCACCTCGGCGCTGGCCTTTTCGGAGAGCTGGACCGACGCGCGCTGACCCGCGCGCGTTGGAGCCGGGCGACCGGCTCACAGAGAAAGTCGGCCGCCGCCAGCCGATTGCAGGCGGCGCCGAGCCCGCGCTCCGCGCAATCCCCTCCCCCCGGCGCGGCATCGCCGTTGCAACGGCCGGCCATTGATTGCGCACTGTTTCAGGGAGGGACACTTGCTCACCATTGCCCGTGCACGCCTCGGCTCGCTGCGGCGCGACGAGGACGGCGCCGTCGCCGTCATCTTCGCCGTCTGCCTGGTCGTCATTGCCCTGGCGGTGGGGCTCGCCGTGGATATCGGCCGCGCCGTCCACACCAGGACCAAGCTCGTCTCGGCCGCCGACGCGGCGGCGCTGGCGGCCGCCAAGAGCCTGCACGACGGGGCCATGAGCACGAGCGAGATCAGGGCACTGGCTCGCACCTATTTCGAGGCCAACCTCGGCGCCGGCGGGCCCGACTTCGGCGGCATCCGCGATTTCGACGTGGTCGTCGACCGCGACAAGGCCACGGTAACCGTGGCCGCGACGGCCGAGGTCGGCACCACCTTCGCCAGGGTCGGCGGCTTTGGCAGGCTCACCCTGCCCGCAACCGCGGTCGCCGCTTTCGACCCAAAGGACATCGAGGTGGCGCTGTCGCTCGACGTCACCGGATCGATGTGCAACCCGTGCACCAAGATCACCGACTTGCAGGCGGCAGCGCGCGACATGGTCGACATCCTGCTGCCGGCGCGGCGCAGCGCGGGCAACAGGGTGCGCGTGGCGCTGGCCCCGTTCGCCGCCGGCGTCAACGCCGGCGCCTATGCCGCCGCCGCCACCGGCGGGCGCGGCCCCGACACCTGCGCGTTCGAGCGCGACGGGGCCGAGCAGGCGACCGACGCGGCGCCCGGCGGCGGCGCCTACCTCAAGGTGGCTGGCGACCCCGGCGTGGCCGGCACCCTCAACAACTGCCCGGCGGGCGCCCAGGTGACCGCGCTCACCGACGATGCCGCCGCCCTCAAGCGCGCGATCGACCGGCTGCGCACCGGCGGCAGCACGGCGGGTCACCTCGGCACCGCCTGGGCCTGGTACCTGGTGTCGCCGAGCTGGGCCGGCGTGTGGCCGGCGGCCTCCCGCCCGGTCGACTACGGCGACAAGCGCACCATCAAGGCGGTCGTGCTCATGACCGACGGCGTCTACAACACGTTCGGTGGGACCTGCGACCGCAGCTGCAGCAACACCTCGCTGCAGGCCGAGAGGTCCCAGGGTGCAGCCCGCCAGATGTGCGCCAACATGAAGCGCGAGAACGTCAAGGTCTACTCGGTGGGCTTCCGCCTCGACGATCCTCGCGCCGAGGACATCCTGCAGACCTGCGCAAGCTCGCTGCTCACCTTCTACCGCGCCGAGAACGGCGAGCAGTTGCGCCAGGCCTTCCGCAACATCGCCGAGGACCTGCTGCGGTTGCGGCTCGCGCAATAGAGCGTTCCTGTGCAAGGGACTTGGCTGTGGCGCGGCGGCGCTTGGCCCGGCCCGGGCGGCCATTTATAGATGCCGGGGATGCCGAAGCCGAGCACCGGTGAGACGCCCAGGCGGCGCTCGCGCGCGCCGCGGGTGATCCTGCTTGCGCTGCTGCTCGGCGGCATTGCCCTGCTCTACCGCTTCGGCCTGGTGCCGGCCATGCTCGATCCTCTGCCGGCGATCGACCTCGGCGCGCCCAACGCGTGGCTGCTCGACTGGCGGCTCGCCGCACTGAAGCGGCGGCCGGAGCTGTGCCGGCGTGTGCTGGTGGCCCCCCACATCGAGGCCCAGCCCATCGCCGACAGCCCACTGCACAACGGCTGCGGCTGGACCAACAGCGTGCGCATGTCGCAGGCGGGCGGGGTGCGCGCGGGCTTCGACAAGATCTCCTGCGAGGCAGCGGCGGCCCTTGCCCTGTGGCTCGAGCACGACCTGCAGGAGGTGGCGCAGCAGATCCTCGGCCAGCGCGTGGCGGCGGTGCAGAGCTTCGGCACCTACTCCTGCCGCAACATCGTCGGCAATCCGCTGTGGCGGGACTGGCGCAGCGAGCACGCCACCGCCAACGCCGTCGACATCGGCGGCTTCACGCTGGCCGACGGCCGGCGCATCAGCGTCAAGGGGCACTGGCGCGGAGACGGGCCCGAGGCGCGCTTCCTGAGGGCCGCGCACGCGCGCGCCTGCCGCTACTTCCGCGTGGTGCTGGGGCCCGACTACAACGCCGCCCACCAGGACCATTTCCACTTCGACCGCGGGCCGCTGATGCGCTGCAAGTGACCGGCCGCGCGGTGCCCTGCCGGCGGGGGTCAGGCGATGCGGCCGCCGAGCTCGTCCTCGATGTGAATGCGGATGATCTCCTCGAAACTGGAATCGGCCTTGAAGCCGAGCTCCAGCGCGCGTTCTGCCGCGAACCGGCGCGGCCAGCCGGCCACGATCCCCTCGATGAACGGATCGGGCTCGCGGCGAATGCGCGCCGCCACCTTGTCGCCCGCCACCTTCCTCAGCGCCGCAATCTGCTCGCCGACGGTGACGGCCAACCCCGGCATGGTCAGCGCCCGGCGGGGGCCGACCCGGGCGAGGTCGAGGGCGGCGGCGTGCAGCATGAAGCCGACGGCGGCGCGCGGGGAAGCGTGCCAGTGCATGACGCTCTCGGAAACCGGCAGCACCGCCTCCTTGCCGGCCAGCGGCTCGCGCATGATGTTGGAGAAGAAGCCGGAGGCGGCCTTGTTGGGCGCGCCGGGCCGGATGCAGATGGTGGGCAGGCGGATGCTCAAGCCGTCGAGGAAGCCCTTGCGGCTGTAGTCGGACACGAGCAGCTCGCAGATCGCCTTCTGCGTGCCGTAGGAGGTGAGGGGCGCGGTGAGAAACTCGTCGCCGATGGCCTCCGGGAACGGGGCGCCGAACACGGCAATCGAGCTGGCGAAGACGAAGCGCGGCTTGTGGCCGGCGCGGCGGGCCGCCTCGAGCAGGCCGCGCGTGCCGTCCAGGTTGATGCGATAGCCCTTGTCGAAGTCCTGCTCGGCCTCGCCCGAGACGATGGCGGCAAGGTGGAAGATCACGTCCGGGCGGCCGGCCATGAGCTTGTCGGCCTCGCCGGGGGCGGGCAGATCGCCGGTTGCGACTGTCACCGGCATCCTGGCACCGGCAGGGGCCGCGGCGGGCACCACGTCATAAAGGGCGAGCCCGGAGACGGGCTTGCCGGCGAGGCCGCCGTCGCGGGTGAGCCGCTCGGAGAGCTTGCGGCCGATCATGCCGGCAGCGCCGATGATGAGGACCTTCATGACGTCTCCTTCGTTTCCTCCCCCTGTGCCTCAAAAGGCATGGGGAAAGTAAGAACTCCTCATCCCAGAGCGACGCCGCAGGCGGCCGCCCAGCCGAGGCCCTCGACCGTGCCGCGCCGGGGCCTGTACTCGCACCCCACCCAGCCCTTGTAGCCGGCCGCGTCGATCTCGCCGAGCAGCCAGCGGTAGTTCATCTCGCCGGCGTCCGGCTCGCCGCGGTCGGGCGGGTTGGCGATCTGGTAGTGGCGGGTGAGGCCGGCGTACTCCTTGAGCGCCACGGCGACGTCCCCGTCCTCGACCTGCCGGTGGTAGAGGTCGAACTGCAAGCCGAGATTGGGGGCGCCCACCTCGTGGATGATGGCGCGCGCCTCGGGCAGCTTGTTGAGGAAGTAGCCCGGGATGTCGCGCCGGTTGATCGGCTCGATCACCAGCGTGACGCCGGCCGCCGCGGCCCTGGGTGCTACCCGCTTGAGGTTGGCGACGAAGGTGTCGCGGCGCGCGCCCTGGTGCACGAGCCCGGCCATCACGTGGATCAGGCGGCAGCCGGTGGCGGCGGCGTAGGCGAGCGCTGTCTCGACGTCGGCGTCGAACTCCTTCTCGCGCCCGGCGAGCGCGCCGCGCCCGCGCTCGCCCTTGGCGCCATCGCCGGCCGTGGTGTTGATGAGCGCGAGCGTCAGACCGCTGGCCTCGAGCCGGGCGGCGATGTCGGCGGCGGGGGCCTCGTAGGGGTTGCCGATCTCCACCGCCTTGAAGCCGGCCTTGGCGGCGGCCGCGAAGCGGTCGAGGAACGGCAGCTCGGTGAACAGGAAGTTGAGGTTGGCGCAGAAGCGGGGCATCTCATTGCTCCCAATGTTTGCCCTCCGACGTCGGGGCGCTCACAGGGTGAAGCCGCCGTCGGACACGAAGGCCGAGCCGGTGGTGTAGGCCGCCTCGTCGGAAGCCAGGTAGACGGCGATGTGGGCGATCTCCTCGGCCGTGCCGAGCCGGCCCATGGGCTGGCGCTCGATGAACATGCGCCGCGCCTTGTCGGTGCCGCCCATCTGGGCGCCCAGCGCCTCGATGCGCTTGTCGAGCGATGGCGTCTGGATGGTGCCGGGGCAGATGCAGTTGCAGCGGATGCCCTTGGCGATGAAGTCGATCGCCACCGCCTTGGTGAGCCCCACCACCGCCGCCTTGGTGGCTCCGTAGACGTAGCGGTTGGGCGCCGCCTTGCTCGCGCCCACGGCCGAGGCGATGTTGATGATCGAGCCGCGGCCCCTCGACAGCATGCCGGGCAGGAATGCCTTGATGGTGCGGTGCATGGACTTGACGTTGAGGTCGAAGGCGAAGTTCCAGTCGGCCTCCGAGCAGTCGAGCACCGTGCCGTGGTGGACGAAGCCCGCCGCATTGAAGAGCACGTCGACGGGCCCCAGCCGCCTGGCCTGGGCCTCGATGGCGGCCGTGTCGCGGGCGTCGAGCCGGACGCACTCGGCCACCCCCGCCTGCTTGAGGCCGGCCAAGCCCGCCTCGTCCACGTCGCTGGCGACCACCCTGGCCCCCTCGCGCGCGAACGCGACGGCCACCGCGCGGCCGATGCCGGCGCCCGAGGCGGTGCAGAAGGCGAGCTTGCCCTCGAGACGTTTGGTCATTCCCGGCGTCCTCCCGAATAAATCGTGCGGGCGACAATAAAGCGCCGGCGGGCCGCTGGCCACCATGGCGCCGCGCGATCGCCCAGGGGGGAGGCGAGGCGGCTCAGGCCGTTCCCGCGGAGCGGCCGCGGGCCTCGGGCTGGCGGGGCTTCACGTCCCCGGCGGTCAGGTAGACCGCGAGGCCGAGGGCCAGGCACACGGCAAGCGTGGCAAAGATGAGCCGATAGGCCTCGGGCGCATAGCCCTCCACGTCGCTCGGGAAAAGCGGCGGGATGAAGCCGGTCAGGGTGGGCAGCAGGGAGGCCCCGAGCAGCGGCGCCATGCCGGCCACGGTGGCGCTGCGGCCGGCGAGGTGGGCGGGAAACAGGCCGCGCACCTGCGCGAACAGAACGCCGCCGTAGGCCGAAGAGCCGCTCAGCAGGAACAGGAAGCCGACGGTCGGCGCGAGCGGCATCTCGAACAGCGCCAGCGTCGTGAGCGCGGCCAGCGCCAGGGTGCCCGAGCCGACCGCGATCCATTTGCGCGTGTTGAACACACGATCGAGCGGACCGACGATGAGCACGCCCAGGGTCTGCACCAGCGCCATGCCGAGCAGCACGTTGCCGCGCGCCACCGTGTCCAGCCCGTGCACGTCGTGAAGGAACGGCCCGGCCCACACCACCTGCACCGTCACCAGCGAGGAGAACGCCACCATGAACAGGCACAGCACCTGCGGCAGGCCTGGGGTGGAGATGACGCGGCGGAGCCCCTCGAACGCGCCCATGGCGTCCGGTGGCCTCAACGGCGGCGCCGCGCCCGGGGGATGGTCGCGCACCAGCAGCAGGAACAGGTAGCCCACGAGCATGGCCACCAGCCCCATGAACACGAACGGGAAGCGCCAGCCGACGTACTCGACGGCCCAGGCCAGCGGGGTGCCCGCCAGCACCAGGCCGATCTGGCCCAGCGCGTACTGCCAGCTCAGCATGGTGCTCCAGGCCGGCTGCGGGAACCAGCGGGAGATCAGCACGATGCCCGCGGTGACGGCGCCGGCGCAGCCCACCCCGGACAGGAAGCGGGCGATCATCAGCTGCGCGCCGGAGTCGGCGAGGCCGTGCAGCATGGCCCCCGCCGCCATCGGCACCGCCAGCACGGCGACGGTGAGCCGCGCGCCGAACCGGTCGAGGGCGATCCCGGCCGGCACCTGGCACAAGAACAGGGCGATGAAGAAGCTGGCGTTGGCGAAGCCGTAGGCGGCTGATGAAAGGTCGAGATCGCGGATCAGCTCGGGGCCGAGGGCCGCCGTCGAGGCGCGGAAGAATTGGGTGAGGATGGTGGTGGCGGCCAGCGCGCCGAGGAGGACGGCCGCCGCCGACCACCTGGGCGCCGCCATCGCCGCGGCCGTGGGCTGCTCGCTCATGGCGCCGGCTCCCTCCTCGCCGCCCGGGCGCCGCCCGCCCAGAGCGGCGCGCCTCTAGCACGGACAGCTGCGCCGGCCGCCAAATTCGCGAAAATGGCTAAAGCACTCCTTTCCGCCATGCGCCGAACACCGAAGCCCGGCGGACCCGCCGGCCAATGCCATCGCGTATCACAACTCATGCCCACTATACCGCCCCCCCGCGGTCTGTGAAGGTCCGGTCAGGCCGCAGCCTCGGGCAGCGCTTCGGCCGCGCCTGCCGCGGCGGCCTCGCCGCGCCTGCGCAGGAAATGGCGGCCGAGATCGACGGTGGCCCGCCGGCCGACGCTGGCCAGGCTGCGCGCGAGCCATTTTTCCGCCTCGCTGCGGCCGGAGCCGTGCAGGTAGGTGAGCAGCTCGAGCTCGGGCTTGGCCTTGCTCTCCGGCGCCAGCGCGGCAGTGAAGCGGCCGGCGTCGATCAGATGGAAGCGGTGGCGGGCGAGCCGGGCATCGCCGGCATTACGCCGTCGCGACCAGCGGCTGTAATGGGCGCGCACCGCCTCGATCACCTCGACGTGGCGCAGCAGCGGCTGGTTGAAGGTGATCTGGTTGATGCGCGCGCCGATCTCGCGTGCGCTCATGGGCACGCCGACGCGCTCGAGCGGGCCGAGCTTGACGATGAGCGTGTCGCCGACCGGGCTTTCGCGTGCGAGCGTGAGCAGGTCCGGGTTGGCCGAGTAGCCGCCGTCCCAGTAGGCGTGGCCGTCGATGATGACGGCGTGGTGGATAGTGGGCAGGCAGGCGGACGCCAGCACCGCCTCGACGGTGAGCTCGCGGCGCCGGAAGAGGCGGGCCCGGCCGGTGGCCACGTCGGTGGCTGCGATCAGCAGCTCGGGTCCGGGCGTGGTGCGCAGGAGCGCGAAATCGACGTGGGTTTCGAGCAGGCTGCGGAAGGGGTCGAAGCCCAGCGGGTTGAAGTCGTAGGGCGAGAACAGCGAGGCGACCTGCACCAGCGTGCCCGAGCGGGAGAGGCCGGCGAGGAACGGGTTGAGGCGGAGAAGATCGGGCACGCCGGCCTTGGCCACCGCCTGCCACACCGCCCTCAGCTTCGCCTGCGCGCCGGCCCGGCCGCCCTCGGCGAGACCGGCCGCCAGCGCCACAGCGTTGACGGCGCCGGCGCTGGTGGCGCTGATCCAGGCGACGTCGAGCGTCGCCTCCTCGAGCAGGCGGTCGAGCACGCCCCAGGTGAAGGCGCCGTGGGCGCCGCCGCCCTCCAGCGCCAGGTTGAGGCGCCGATGTCGCTTGAAGAGGATCAACCGAAGCCTGCCCCTTGCCCCGCCGCCCGGCGTGCGCGCACCATGGCGATCATCGCGGCCCCATCATGGCAACAGGTCGCTCGCCAGCACAACCGGCACGCCGTCGAGCGTGGCATAGCGGCCCCTGACGCCGTAGACCGCGGCAAGATGCTCCACCTGCAGCACCTCCTCCGGCGTGCCGGCGGCCGCCGCGCGGCCGGCGTGCACCAGCACCACCTTGTGGCAGAAGCGCGCCGCCAGCGACAGGTCGTGCAGCGCCGCCACCACGGTGCGGCCGTCCGCGGCCAATGCGGCAAGGCGGCGGAATAGGATGAGCTGGTGCGCCGGGTCGAGCCCGGCCGCCGGCTCGTCGGCGAGCAGCGCCTGCGGCTCCTGGGCGAGGGCGCGGGCGAGGAGGACGCGCGCGCGCTCGCCGCCCGACATTTCGTGCACCGGCCGGTCGGCGAGATGGGCCACGTCCATGGCCTCGAGGGCGGATGCGATGGCGCGCGCATCCTCCCTGCTCTCCCCCGCCCCCAGCGGCTGGTAAGGCAGGCGGCCGAGGGCCACCACGGCGCGGGCGGCGAGCGCCCAGTGAACGGTGCGCTCCTGCGGCAGGTAGGCGAGGCGGCGGGCGCGCTCGCGCGGGTGGCAATGCGCCATGGGGCGGCCGCCCAGCAGCACGGTGCCGGCGGCTGGGGTGAGCAGGCCGGCCAGCACCCTGAGCAGCGTCGTCTTGCCGGCGCCGTTGGGTCCGATGAGCCCCGTCACCTCGCCGGGGCGCGCCGCGAAGTCGAGCCCGCGCAGAACCGGCCGGCCCCTGAGGGCGACGTAGAGCCCCTGTGCCTCTAGCATCACGGCGCCAGCTCCGAGCGCGTCTTGAACACCAGCCACACGAAGAACGGGGCGCCGATCAGCGCGCTGAGCACGCCGATCCTGAGCTCCACCACCGGCTGCAGCAGGCGCAGCGCGACGTCGGCGAGCAGCAGCATGACGGCGCCGCCGAGCAGGCTCGCCGGCAGCAGCAGGCCAGGTCGGTGGTGCGCAAACGGCCGCAGCACGTGCGGCACGATGAGGCCGACGAAGCCGATGATGCCGGTCACCGCCGTGGCGGCACCCACGCTGAGCGCCGTGCCCGCCACCACCAGGAGGCGCGCGCGGGCAAGGTCGAGGCCGAGGCTCTGGGCCGCGTCCTCGCCGAGGGTCAGGGCGTCGAGCGTGCGCCCCACCGTCAGCAGCAGGCCCATGCCGGCGAGCATCAGGGGCGCCGACAGCCACAGCTGGGCGAGGCTACGGTCGGCGAGCGAGCCCATCATCCAGAACACCATCTCCACCGAGGCGAAGGGGTTGCGGGCGAGGTTGAGGGCGAGCGCGATGAGGGCGGTGGCGATGCTGGACACGGCGAGGCCGGCGAGGATCAGCGTGAGCGGCCCGCCGTGCGCACCGGCGAGGGCAACCACGGCGATCATGGCGAGGGCGGCGCCGGCAAGCCCGCCCGCCGGCAGCGCCAGCGCGAGCGCCTGCGACAGACCGAGGTGAATGGCGAGCACCGCGCCCAGCGCCGCCCCGCCCGAGATGCCGACCAGGCTCGGCTCGGCCAGCGGGTTGCGCAGGTAGCCCTGCAGCGCCGCCCCCGACAGGCCGAGCGAGCCACCCACCAGCGCGCCGAGCAGCGCCCGCGGCAGGCGGATCTCGGTGAGGATGAGGCTGCGCGCCTCGCCGCCGGCGTCGATGCCGATGCCGGCGGGCCCGACCGCCAGGGACAGCGCGAACGCCCCCACGGCGGCGGCGCCCAGCACGGCGAGCAGCCGGGCGGGCCCGAGGCGCCGTGCGCGGGCGGCCGCGCTCATTGCCGGTGCGCCTGGAGAGCGGCGCGTGCCTCGGCCAGCCGCTCGATGGCGTCGGCGATGCGGGGGGTGCCGCACAGCCAGTGGCGCCACGGCAGCTCGAGGGAGGGCCGGCGGGCGCGCAGCGCGGCCAGTGCGGGGTGACGTAGATTGTCGGCGAGCACGGTGCGGTACTCGTCGGGTGCGCTCGACAGAACGAGCAGGTCGGGCGGCCGGGCGATGAGGACCTCGAGCGGCACCTGCCCGCCGCGGGTCAGCCGGTAGGCCGCCACCATGTTGCGGAAGCCGGCAGCGGCGAGCGCGGCATCGGCGAGGCTGCCGGGGCCCGAGACCGAGCCGCCGATCTGGTAGATCACGGCCGTCGGCCGCGGCTCGGCCGGCGGGCCCAATTGGGCCAGGCGCCGCTCGAAGCGCGCCAGCATGGCCTCGCCCTTCGCCGGCTCGCCCACGGCCGCAGCCACCGTGCGCACGGCGGCGGCGATGCCCGACAGCTCGGAGGGCAGCGGCACCACCACCACGTTGCGCCCGAGCCGGCGCAACAGATCGACGGTGGCCGACACGCCGAACGGGCCGGCCAGCACGAGATCGGGGTCGTAGCGCAGCACGTCCTCGGCGACGCCGCGGGTGATGGAAATGCCGCGCGCCATCTCGGGGATGGCAGATACCGCGGGGTCGGCAGCAAGGTGGGTCACTGCGGCAATGCGCCCCCGCTCCACCAGCTCGACCAGCAGCTGGTCGGTGCACAAATCGAGCGAGACGATGCGCCCGGGCCGCGCCTGGCCCTGGGCTGCCGCCGCCGCCGGGACCGCGGCCGCCGCGAGCAGCAGCAGCGCGACCGCCGCGGCCGGCCCGCGGAGCCAACCCACACCAGGCCTGCGCACGGGACCCGCCTCCTCTGCCGCCGTCGGCGCGCCGGCCGGCTACCTGGCCCGCTCGCCGCCCACGCCGTCCGCGCCTCCGAGCGTCAGCTTGACGCCGGCGAAGGCCATGATCGGCGCCGCCTCGAAGCCGAACACCTCTTGATAGTGCCGATCGAGCAGGTTCTCAACGCGCCCGAACACCTCCACGCCCGGAGCGAGCGCGTAGGACAGGCCGGCATTCACCAGCCAGTAGGGCTCGAGCGTGACCCGATGGGTGGGGAAGAAGAACGGCATCTCGAAGGCGATGTCGTTCATGCTGCCGTTGTAGACGGCGCCGACGGAGGCGGTGCCGCGGCCGCCGGCGAAAGTGTAGGCGAGGTCGGCACGGCCGGTATGCGGCGGCCGTCGCACCTCGCGCTCGCCGTCGGGGCGGCGCGCGTCGGTGTAGGTATAGGCGGCCGAGAGCACGAGGCCGGGGGCAAGCCGCGCGCGGGCGGAGAGCTCCACGCCCTTGCGCTCGCTCTCGCCCGGCAGGTTGACCGAGGTGAAGGTGCCGGGCCGCGGACCTGGCGCCGTGCCGTCGATCTTGTCGGTAAGGCTGGCGCGGAAGTAGGTGGCATCGAGCACCAGCAGGCCGCCGAGCAGGCTCACCTCGGCTCCCCAGTCCCAGCCGAAGCTCTCCTCCTGCGTGAGATTGGGGTTCGGCACGAAGAACGGGCTGGTGCCGAACTGCTCGAACATGGTCGGCAGCTTGACGGCGGTGCCGACGCTGGCGTGCGGGCGTAGGAAAACCTCGGGCAGGAGCAGCGAGGCAGCAGCGCGCCAGGTCGTGAAGTCCTGGAAGTTGTCGTTGTCGTCGCGGCGAATGCCGGCGGTGAGGAAGAGGCGGTCGAGGAACCCGCCGCGCCACTCGCCGGTGTAGGCCATGCGCCCACGCTGGCGCTCCAGGCCGTCGGCGAAAGTGCCCTGGGGCGTGAAGCGCTCCTCCTCCTTTTCGACCCGGCCGGAGAAGGCGCTCTTGACCGGCACGCCCGGCAGGTCGAGCCGCCACGTGGCGAGATAGGCGAGCTTGTCGGTCTCGCTCACGTTCTTGCTGTAGCCGGGGAAGGGCGAGCGGTCGAGGTCGCTGGTGATGGTGGAGTTGCGGTTGGCGCGGAGCTCTTGGGCGAGGCGCCCGTCCAGCGCCTCCCAGCGCAGGGCGGTGCCGGCGAGCAGCACGCGGTGCTCGAGCGTGGAGAGGTCGTCGACGGCCGTGCCGAGCGTGCCGGCGGGGCCGCCGAAGCCGTCGCGATCGGCGTTCTTGTCGCTGTGGCGAAGGGTGAAATCGAGCGTCACGCCGGGCAGCAGAGTGGCGCCGGCGCGGGCGGCGAAGGTGGCAAGCCGCGAGCCGTCACGCTCCTCGCCCGACGGGGAGATGTTGAAGCCGTCGGTGCCGCGCCAGTGGTAGGCGGCGGAGAAATGCGCCGCCTCCGAGCCGCCGCCGACGCGGGCGAGGCCGTCGCGGGTGCCGAGCGAGCCCCGCTCGGTGCGCAGCGTGGCGGCGAGCGGGCCGCGGCCGCGGCGCGTCACGATGTTGACCACGCCGCCCACCGCGTTGGAGCCGTAGAGGCCGCTCATCGGCCCGCGGATCACCTCGATGCGCTCGATCTCCTCCGCCGACAGGTTGGAGAAGTCGAACTCGCCGTCGGCGGTGTTGTTGGCCTCGATGCCGTCGATCAGCACCAGCGTGTGGTTGCCTTCCGCGCCGCGGATGCGCACCTGGGTGAAGTTGCCGAAGCCGCCGCCGCGGCTGACGGACACGCCGGGCAGGCTGCGCAGCGCCTCGCCGGCGTGCCGCACCTGGCGGGCGCGCAGCTCCTCCCCGCTCACCACCGACACTGCGTTGCCGATGGTGTAGGCGGGCGCGCCGGCGATGCTGTCGGCGCCGGCGGCGCCCTCCTGGGCAGTGCCGGGCCCCTGATCCGCGGCGGCTGCGGGTCCGGTCGCCGCCGGCCCGGGGGCCGGTGCCCGTGCCGGCCTTCCGGCCTCGAGCGTGGCCCCTTGCACGACGATGCCCGGCAGCTGGGTGGGCTGCTGGGCGTGGGCAGGTGCGAGCAAGGGCAGGACAGACAGCAGCGCGGCTATCGACAACGAATTGGCAAACGCTTCACGCATGGCGCCTCTCCAAGAGCTGGAGCGGGCGGCCCTCCGGTACGCTGGCTGAAGGACGATCGGCCGCAGCTGCGCATCGCGCTCGCGATGCGCCTGCGGCTTGCTATGCTGGATCCCGACCCCACGCAGACACGACCGGCACGACCTCCGCTCGAACACGAGCTGTCGCCACTACGGGTGTCCGCTCAGCCGCACGCCCCGTGCGGATGATGGGCGACCGGTGCCGGCAGGTCTCCTGGCTTGCGGCTCATGGCGCCCGCTCCCGCCTTCCCACCGGTTGCCCGGCAGTGGCATGAGGGAGAGGGCTCGCCGCTCACAGTTGCGGGGGCAGCCGCGGATTGGAGGCATGCGCCTCGCACCGCGTTCCCTTTTCCGTCACCGTCTGTCGCTCTCGCCGCCGACCGCGACCGGCCTCGGCGAGGGCAGCCGCAATCAACGGCCGCGGCGGCGCGGCGCGCAAGTGGGGCGGCGACAAAATTAGCCGCTGCGGCATTCCGGTGACATGGCGGCAACCGGCGCCCGCGTCACTCCTTGCGCAGGCTGCCGCCGCCGTCGACCACCAGGGCGATGCCGGTAATGAAGTTGGCCTCGTCGGAGGCCAGGAACAGGGCGGCGTAGGCCACGTCCCAGGCGGTGCCCATTTTCTTCCTGAGCGGCACGCGCGCATCGCGCATGGCCTCCACCTCGGCCCGGCTCTTGCCCCAGGTGCGCGCCCGTGTGTCGACCGCCATCGGCGTGTTCATGAGGCCGGGCAGGATGGCATTGGCCCGCACGCCGAGCTCGGCGTTCTGAAGGGCGATCTGCTCGGTGTAGGCGATCATGCCGGCCTTGGTCGTCTTGTAGGCGACGGTGGGGTAGTTGGCGGTCAGGGCCGCGATCGAGGAGACGTTGACGATCGAGCCCGCGCGCTGTTTGCGCATCACCGGCAGCACGTGCTTGCAGGCCATGATGGTGCCGCGCAGGTTGATGGCGTTGACGCGATCGAACGCCTCCTCGCTGATCTCGAGGGGGCCGGCGTCGCCTCCGGCGATGCTGACGCCCACGTTGTTGTGCAGGATGTCGATGCGGCCCCACAGACGCACGGCCTCGGCCGCCGCCGCCTGCAGCGACGCCTCCCTGGTGACGTCGGCGGCGAAGGGCACGCAGGTGCCGCCCTCCTTCGAGATCAGCGCCGCGGTCTCCTCCGCCGAATCGAGCCGGTGGTCGACGGCCAGCACCTTGGCGCCCTCGCGCGCGAACAGGACGGCCGTGGCGCGGCCGTTGCCCATGCCCTCGCCCGGGCTCTGCCCGGCTCCGACGACGATCGCTGTCTTGCCCGCCAGACGCATGCGCTTCCTCCATCCCTGCTGTCGTTGCGCTGCCCCGCAGCCTCCGACGCGACGGGGCAAAACGCAACGCCGGCCGGCGCGGGTCAGCGGCGCGTCAGGTGCCGAAGGTCACGTAGCCTTCGGGCGAGATCGGCCATGCCGGGTTCCAGGCGATCTCCCAGGCGTGGTCGTCCGGGTCGGCCACGTAGCCGCGCAGGCCGCCGTGGGGCGGCGCCGATGCCGCCACCAGCACCCGGCCCCCGAACCGGGCCAGACGATCGAGCAGGGGCTGCACGGCGTCGGGGGAGGGGACGTTGTGGGCGAGCGAGAAGGCGCCGGGCCGCCCCAGGCCGGGCCGGCGCATGTCGGCCTCCAGGGCGGACGCCAGCCACGTCCCCAGCACGAGGCCGTTCATCTGGTAGAAGACGATCTCCGCGTTCTGGAACGCCGGCGTCCAGCCGAAGCCGTCGCCGTAGAAGCGCCGCGACCTCGCGAGGTCGGAGACGCCGAGGGTTATGACCGAGATTTGCTGTTGCATGGCCCACGCCCTTCATGCTCGCCGGTGCACCGCGCGCCAGCGTTCGGGTCGTGGGACTTGGCGCCGAGCGCCAGCCAGAGCCCCCGTGCGGGGACGACCGGGCTAACCAAACCGGTCCGCCTTTTTCGACCCGGCCAGGTTAGAAGGCCCGCCCGCCCTTTTCAAGCAGCGGGCTGGTGGGCTCCCGAGGAGTTGAACCTCTCGACGGCCGCTTCCCTGTTTCGCAGTCCGCCGGGTTACAGCCGGCTGGGAAGAAAGGAGCCCTGGTGCGCACGGCTGGATTCGAACCAGCACTGTCCACCCTCTCGAGGTGGTGCCTCCTGCCCGTTGGGCTACGTGCGCAGATTGCGGAGGTGACGTGGCGGACGGTCCAGGGATCGAACCTGGGCACCCTTGCGGGCTCGCCGGCCTAGCATGCCGGTGCCTTACCTCTCGGCCAACCGTCCGCGGCTGGCGGAAGCGGCAGGAGTCGAACCTGCAAGGCCTTGCGGCACGCACGGTTTTCGAGACCGGCCCCCTCGCCAATGGGGTTTGCGCTTCCATGCTCATGCTCGTGGAGACCTGGTGCCCCTCGCTGGATTCGAACCAGCAACCTCCGCGTTCTGAGCGCGGCACCTCTACCAGTTGGGCTACAGGGGCAGTGGGAGTTCGGGACGGGCGCGCGCGCCAAGCACGCGCGCAGGCGACCGCTCACGCAGAGTAGCGTGAGCGCCGACTGAGTCGGGACAGGGTCGCGGATCGGTCCATGGGCGCGGTATATGATCTGTCCACCCGCGCGTGTCAATGGCGGGCGTGCCGTGCGGGCGCGCGATCCGGGCTTTTGAGTTGAACCCAGCACCGGGCCGGCCTAGGGTCTTGCCGCCCAGTCCACCCGAGCCGCGATTGGCCCATGCGTCCCTCCAAGCGCAAGCCCGACGAGCTTCGCCGCGTCTCGATCGAGCGCGCCGTGTCGATGCACGCGGAGGGCTCCTGCCTCATCAAGTTCGGCAACACCCACGTGCACTGCACGGCGAGCCTGGAGGAGCGCCTGCCGCCCTGGCTCAAGGGCCAGGGCCGCGGCTGGGTGACGGCCGAGTACGGAATGCTGCCGCGTGCCACCACCGAGCGCACGCGCCGCGAGTCGACCGTCGGTCACCCCTCGGGCCGCACCCAGGAGATCCAGCGCCTGATCGGCCGGGCGCTGCGCGCCGTGGTCGACCTGCCGAGGCTCGGCGAGCGCCAGATCTCCATCGACTGCGACGTGATCCAGGCCGACGGCGGCACGCGCACCGCCGCCATCACCGGCGCCTGGGTGGCGCTGCACGACTGCCTCAAGTGGATGCAGGCGCGCGACATGATCCGCGACGGCGTGCTGCGCGACCACGTGGCGGCGGTGTCGTGCGGGCTTTATCAAGGCACGCCGGTGCTCGACCTCGACTACGCCGAGGACTCGGAGGCCGACGCCGACGCCAATTTCGTCATGACCGGCTCCGGCGGCATCGTCGAGGTGCAGGGCACGGCCGAGACCGTGCCGTTCACGCAGGAGGGCTTCGACCAGCTGATGGCGCTCGCGCGCAAGGGCATCGCCGAGCTCATCGAGCTGCAGAAACTGACCGTGGCGTGAGCGCGTTGCCGTGGGCCGGGGCCGGCCTGACGGGAGTGCTTCCGTCCCGCCCCGGGGGGGGGCGCCGCAGGCGCGGTGCCGCGGTGCCGCGCCGCGAGTGGGCAGCCGGAGGATCGCAGGCCATGACCCCCACGGGCGTACTCGAGACGGTGCTCTATGCCGGCGAGCTTGCCGCCGTCGAGCGGTTCTATCGCGACGTGCTCGGCATGGAGCCCATCGCCAAGGCCGAGGGCCGGCACCTTTTCTACCGCTGCGGCGGCCAGGTGCTGCTGATCTTCAATCCCAAGGCGACGCGCGTGCCCCCCGCAGCCGGCGCGCTGCCGGTGCCGCCGCACGGGGCCGAGGGCGAGGGCCACGTCTGCTTCCGCGCCACCGCCGGGGAGATCGGCGCCTGGCGCAGGCGGCTTGAGGCTGAGGGTATCGCCATCGAGGCCGATTTCGAGTGGCCGGGCGGCGGCCGCTCGATCTACTTCCGCGACCCGGCCGGCAACTGCCTGGAGTTCGCGGAGCCCCGCATCTGGGGCCTGGACCAGAGCCCTGCGGACGAGATGCCAAGCAAATCCTAGCAGCCGCAGCCCGAATTCCATATTCAACACGAAGTCTTTCCAAGCATCTGCAACTCGACGTGGCGGCTATCCCACACACACCCGCCGTTTTTCTTGTCCGTCGGCCGGTCATACTGACTTTCTAGCCGAATCATCTGCACGCTAGCCAACAATCGACTGCGGCTGTCCGACTGCGGAGCCAAAGGAGCGCCGCGGCAGGCCGGGGTACCTGCGTCACCTGCAACTCACCTCGAAACCCGGAGATGCGCGTGAACAAGCACATCCTTGCGATGCAAGCCGGCGCTGCCGCCTTGCTGCTCTCGGGCGCCGCCCTTGCCGACGGCATGCCCACCAAGCGCTACGACGCGCCGCAGCCCTGCTGCGACGCCAACTGGAACGGCTTCACGGTGGGCGTCGGCGTCGGCGTGACGACCTTCGTCACCCGCCAGACCGACGTCGTGACGGGGCCGCCAGCGGCGCCGCCCGCGCCTCCGGTGCCCGACCCCTACGACGGGCTCGGCGGACACGGTCTGCTGGGCACGGTGATGATCGGCTACGACCGCATGCTCTCCCCCGGCGTAGTGGTGGGCGTGTTCGCCGACTACGACTTCTCCGACGCCGAGTTCACCCGCACCAACAACATCGTCGAGACCATCGAGATGAGCGACGCCTGGTCGCTCGGCGCCCGCATCGGCCTGGTGCGCAACTGCTGCACGCTGTGGTACGTGAACGCCGGCTACACCAACGCCCACTTCAAGTACACCTTCTCCGACGGCATCGCCACCTTCGGCCACAAGGAGCGGGTCGACGGCTGGTTCGCGGGCCTGGGCGTCGAGCAGCAGATCGGCCGCAACCTCGGCCTCAAGCTCGAGTACCGCTACAGCCATCTCGACGACAGCGGCCTGAGCTTCCACGACAGAGGCAACAATCGGCACGACATGACCTTCGAGCCGGAGACGCACTCCGTCCGCCTGGGCGTGACCTACCGCTTCAGCCGCGACCGCGATCACGTCCCGCTCAAGTAGCCGGAACGATCCTCGTCTACCAGGCAAGCGGGGCCGCCGCCGGCGGCCCCGCTTCGCTTTTTGCTGCGTCGGGCCGAGCACAGCGAGTGGCCGTGTCGCGCCCGTCCGCGCCGCGTGCTATGGAGCGGGGCGCGCCGCCTCCCGAGAGCGACCGATGCCTGCCCATCCCAGCCTGAGACCTGCCTGATGCGCCGCCTCGAACGCGGCGCCCGCCTGGTGGTGGCGAGCCACAATCCAGGCAAGGTGGGCGAGATCCGCGACCTCGTGGCGCCCTTCGCCCTTGCCGTCGTCTCGGCCGCCGAGCTGGGCCTTGCCGAGCCCGAGGAGACCGGCACGACCTTCGCCGACAACGCCCGGCTCAAGGCGCTGGCGGCTGCGCGCGGCGCCGGCCTGCCCGCGCTCGCCGACGACTCCGGGCTCGAGGTGGAGGCGCTCGCCGGCGCGCCCGGCACCTACTCCGCCCGCTGGGCCGGCCCGGGCAAGGACTTTGCCGTCGCCATGCTTCGCGTCGCCGACGAGCTTGCCGCCTGCGGCGGATGGCAGGTGCGGCCCGGCCCGCGCGCCCGCTTCGTCGCTGCCCTGTGCCTGGCTTGGCCCGACGGCGAGACGGCATCCTTCGAAGGCCGGGTGGAGGGCCATCTGGTGTGGCCGCCGCGAGGGCAGAAGGGCTTCGGCTACGACCCCATGTTCGTGCCCGAGGGCCATGACCTCACCTTCGGCGAAATGGAGCCCGGCGAGAAGCATGCCATGTCGCACCGCGCCCGCGCCTTCGCCGCGCTGGCGGCGGCGTGCCTGCCGGCCGGGTCCGGAGCGGCCGCGCACGGGGCCCGGTGACGCCGGGCCGTCGAGCTGCCATATGCTGGGATCATGACGGCATCCGACCAAGGCTTCGGCGTCTACGTGCACTGGCCGTTCTGCGCCTCCAAGTGCCCCTATTGCGACTTCAACAGCCACGTGCGGGCGGGCGGCATCGACGAGGCGCGCTTCCGCGCCGCCTACCTCGCCGAGCTGCGCCACTGGGCCCGCCTGGCGCCCGGGCGCACCGTGGGCAGCGTGTTCTTCGGCGGCGGCACCCCCTCGCTCATGTCGCCTGCCACCACGGCGGCCATCCTCGATGCCATTGCCGGGCTGTGGCCGGTGGCGCCGGAGGCGGAGGTGACGCTCGAGGCCAACCCGTCGAGCGTGGAGGCCGGCCGCTTCCGCGGCTACCGCGCCGCCGGCGTCAACCGCGTCTCGCTCGGCGTACAGTCGCTCGAGGAGGCCGCCCTGCGCGCGCTCGGCCGCCTGCACACGGTCGAGGAGGCGCTCGCCGCTCTCGACATCGCGCGCGCCACCTTCGCCCGCTTCTCCTTCGACCTCATCTACGCCCGGCTCGGCCAGACCCCGGCAGCCTGGCGGGACGAGCTCGCCCGCGCGCTGGCGCGCGCCGGCGACCACCTGTCGCTCTATCAGCTCACCATCGAGGCCGGCACGCCGTTCGCCGACCTTCACGCCCGCGGCAGGCTGCGCATCCCGGACGGGGAGGCGGCGCGGGCCCTCTACGAGCTCACCCAGGAGATGACGGACGCAGCGGGCCTGCCCGCCTACGAGATCTCCAACCACGCCCGGCCGGGGCAGGAGAGCCGCCACAACCTCACCTACTGGCGCTATGGGGAGTATGCGGGCGTCGGTCCCGGCGCCCACGGGCGGGTGGCGACGGGCGGCGCGCGTCACGCCACGGCGGCCGAGCGCAACCCCGAGCGCTGGCTTGTGCGCGTCGAGGCGGATGGCCACGGCCTTGCCGAGATCGTGCCGCTCAGCCGCTCCGAGCAGGCCGACGAGGCGCTGCTCATGGGCCTGCGGCTCGGCGAGGGGCTCGACCTAGACCGGCTGGCAGGGGTGGGCGGCCTTGCTCCCCGCGCCCAGGCGGTGGACGAGCTCGTGCGCCGCGGCCTCCTCGAGCGCTGCGCGCCCGCGCGCATCCGGGCCACGCGCGCCGGCCGCATGGTGCTCAACGAGGTGGTGCTGCGCCTGTCCGCGGCCCTGCAGCCCGCTGCTGTGCCTGCATCGGCGGCCGCGGCCGGCCCCTAGCCTCCAAGGGAGCGGGCCGCCGCCAGCACCTCCTCGGCATGGCCCGGCACTTTGACCTTGCGCCAGCTGCGGGCGATGCGCCCCTTGGCGTCGATGAGGAAGGTCGAGCGCTCCACGCCCATGTACTTGCGGCCGTACATGGATTTCTCCACCCACACCCCGTAGGCCATGGCCGCGGCCTTGTCGGTGTCGGCGGCGAGGCGCACGGCAAGATCGTGCTTCTTGCGGAATTTCGCATGGCTCTCGGCACTGTCGGGGGAGATGCCGATCACCTCCACTCCTGCCTCGCGGAACTGGTCCGCCAGCCGCGTGAAGTCCTTGGCCTCGGCCGTGCAGCCCGAGGTGTCGTCCTTGGGATAGAAGTAGAGCACCACCGGCTTGCCGCGCAGGCGCGACAGGGTGAGCGTGCCGCCACCGTCGTCCGGCAGTGCGAAGTCGGGGGCCTTGTCTCGATCCTGCAGCATGGGCGCCTCCTCGTGGGTTTCGCGCCGTCACATGCCATGGGATCATGACGCGGGGTAGCCCCGAGAAGGCGGCATGGGCGAGCATCAGGGCAGTCGCTTCGAGCTGACGGTGGAGGCCGGGGAGGGCGGCGAGCGCCTGGACCGCTTCCTCGCTCGCCGGCTGCCCCAGCTCAGCCGCTCGCGCCTGCAGGCGCTGGTGCGCGCCGGCCGGGTGGTGCATGCGGGCAGGGCCGCCACCGACATCGGCCGGAAGGTGCGCGCCGGCGAGGCCTACGCGGTGGAGGTCCCGCCGCCCGAGCCCGCCGCTCCCGCGCCGCAGGCGATCCCGCTCGCCGTCGTCTACGAGGACGACCACCTGCTGGTGGTCGACAAGCCGGCGGGGCTCGCCGTGCACCCAGGCCCCGGCCATGCCGCCGGCACCCTGGTCAACGCGCTCATCGCCCATTGCGGGGAGAGCCTGTCCGGCATCGGCGGGGTGCGGCGGCCGGGCATCGTGCACCGCCTCGACAAGGACACCTCGGGGCTGCTGGTGGTGGCCAAGAGCGACCGCGCCCATGCCGGCCTCGCCGGGCAGTTCGCCGCCCACGGCACCGACGGCCGCCTGGAGCGCCGCTATCTGGCGCTGGTGTGGGGCGCGCCCGAGCGCCCGCGGGGCACGATCGAGGCGCCGCTCGCCCGGAGCGCAGCCAACCGCACCAGGATCGCGGTGACCGGCCCGCAGACCGGCCGGCGCGCGGTGACCCGCTACGCCGTGCGCGCCGTCTACCGGCGCGGCGGCGAGGCCGTGGCGAGCTTGCTCGAGCTAACGCTGGAGACAGGCCGCACGCACCAGGTGCGCGTGCACCTCGCCCACATCGGCCATCCCTTGCTCGGCGACATGACCTACGGCGCCGGCTTCAAGGCGAGCGCGCGCAAGCTCTCCGCCGGCGCCCAGGCGGCGCTTGCGGCCCTGGGCCGACAGGCGCTGCACGCGGCCCATCTCGGATTCGTGCACCCGGTCACCGGCCGGCGGCTCGCCTTCGACAGCCCGCTGCCCGCCGACATGGCCGGGCTTGCCGATGCGCTGGCGGGGACTTGAGAGCAAGTTGCTGTCGCGGCTCAAGCAAAGCTTTACGCCTGGGGTGCACAATCGCCACCCTGGCCGGGTGCCGCTCGGGGGGAACATGGGCAAGCGTTTCGGTATGCTGGGGGTGGCGCTGGCGATCCTGGCGACACTTGCCCTCCCGACCCTGCGGGCCGACACCTCCAGCGCGCTCGACGTGATCTTCTGGCTGTTCCTGATGCTGCTCGTCTCGGGCTTGGCGCTGTGGCCGAGCACGGGCCGGGATCAGCGCGCCGAGCTCGCGCTCGAGCGCCGCGGTTGGGCCGACCGCATCGAGTTCGGCGGCGACGAGCCCGCCGACGCACCGCCGCCGCCGACGCGCGAGCGCAGCTCCCAGGAATAGGCCGCTCAGCTCTCCTCGCCGAACCCGGACTCGATCAGGGCCACCAGGGCCTCGATAGCCTCGGGGCCCTCAGGCCCCTCCGCCTCGAGCTGGAGCACGGCGCCGGGCCCCGCGGCCAGCATCATCAGGCCCATGATCGAGGTGCCGCCCACCGTCTGGCCGTCGCGGATGACGCGCACGGTGGCATCGAAGCTCTCGGCGCACTTGACGAACTTGGCCGAGGCACGCGCGTGCAAACCCTTCCGGTTGCGGATGGTCACCTCGGCGCACGGCTTGTTGCTGTTCAACACGGAATGGGCTCGCACACTCGCTCAGGTCTCGCCCGACAGCACCTGGCTCGCGACGCTGATGTACTTGCGCCCGGCCTCCTTGGCGGCGTTGACCGCCTGCGCCAGGGTCGCCTCCGGCCGCACGCTGGCGAGCTTGATCAGCATCGGCAGGTTGATGCCGGCCAGCACCTCCGCGCCGGTTTCGGCCATCACCGATATGGCCAGGTTCGACGGGGTGCCGCCGAACATATCGGTGAGAACGATGACGCCGCCGCCCGCATCGACCCGCCGCACCGCCTCGATCAGCTCCGTGCGCCGCGCCTCCACGTCGTCCTCGGGCCCGATGGACAGCGATTCCAGCCGGTCCTGGGGACCCACCACGTGCTCGAGGGCGGCGCGAAACTCCCGGGCAAGCCCACCATGGGCGACAATGACGACACCGATCATGGCAAGGTGCGCATCCAATCTGGGGCACCGCGGCCCCCGCAACCCCGGGTTGCGGCGGCACCCCTGCCGAGGCGGCGCATGATGATTGAGCCGGCCGGGCCGAGGCAAGCGGAAAGAGGCGATTATCCGTAACGGATCAGGAGTGTTTCGCGCGCGCCAGGGCGATGGCCAGCTTGATGGGGGCCGAGGCCTCCCAGGGCGAAAGACGCAGGCGCGGCAGGGCCACGCCCCGCAGCTCGACGCTCTCCGCGTCCGGCAGCCGCTCCACCTCGGCTGCCGGCGCCAGGTCCACCACCAGCACGAGCTCGGCCTCGGGCAGCGACTTGACCTCGACGATGCCCACGCCCCGCACCTCGAGCTTGCCGCGGATGGTGTCCGGGGCCCTGGCCAGCAGGCCCGGCCCCTGGCGCACCAGCACCACCTGGTCGTCGGCGACCAGGATCGGCGGCTCGAGTGCGGCCGGCCCCCGTCTGGCAAGAAAGAGAAAGCGCAGGGCCAGGTCCGACTTGCCCGACCCCGACGGCCCGCGCAGCAGGGCAGCCCTGCGCCCGAGCGCCACGCACGTGCCGTGCACCAGCTCAGGCCCGCCGTCCAAGCAGGGTCGCTCCCTTGGCTGGCGCCGCATCGGCGGCCGGCAGCCGCACCAGGAAGCGGGCGCCGGCCACGCCCGCGACGCGCCGGTCCCGCAGCGCAGCATGATCATCCTGCCCCGCCGGGATCACGGTGCCCGGCGGCGCCGGGCGGTTGGTCGCCCAGATGCGTCCGCCGTGGGCGTTGACGATCTCGCGCGAGATGCTGAGACCCAGCCCCGAGTTCTTGCCGACCGTGCGGTCCGTGTGGGGCCGGTCGGAGTAGAAGCGGTTGAAGATCTCCTCGAGCTTGTCGGCCGGGATGCCGGGGCCGTCGTCGTCGACCACGATCTCGATCTCCGGGCCGACGCGCCTGGCGGTGATGGCGATAACCCCGTGCTCGGGCGAGAACGACACGGCGTTGTCGAGGAGGTTGGTGATGACGCGGCCGAGGCGGGCCTCGTGGCCGGCGACGATGAAGGCGCCGGGGTCGCCCGGCAGCTCGGCGATCTCAAGCCGGATTTGGCGGGTGTCGCCGCTCAGGATGTCGCGGAAGATGTCCACCACGCCGGCCAGCACCTGGCGCATGTCCACCGGCTCGGTCTCCTGCAGGGCCAGCTCGGCGTCGAGCCGCGAGGCGTTGGCGACGTCGGTGATGAGCTTGTTGAGGCGCTTGAGCTCGTCCTGGATCTCCCGCACCAGCTGCTGCTGCTGCTCCGGATTCTTGGCGTAGGCCAGCGCCTCCGCCGTCGAGCGCGCCGCGGTGAGCGGGTTCTTGAGCTCGTGCGCCACGTCCTGGGCGAAGCGCTCGCTCGCCTCGATGCGGCGGTAGAGCGAGGCCGTCATCTCGCGGAAGGCGGCCGCCATCTGGCCCACCTCGTCCGCGCGCCGGTCGAGCTGCGGCAGGTCGTGGCGGGCATTGATGCTGCGCGACACGCTCTCGGCCGCCTCCGACAGCCGCCGCATCGGACCGGCGATGGTGCGTGCGAGCAGGAACGAGGCGAGCAGCGTGGCCGCGAAGGCGGTGAGGGCCAGGATCAGAATGACGTTGCGCTCCTCCGAGAGCACCTCGTCGATCTCGCCGGGGCGGGTGGAGAGCAGCAGCACGCCCTGCACCGCCTTCCGGTAGTGGATCGGCACCGCCAGCGACACGATCTGCTCGCCTCTCTCGTTGACGAGCAGCATGGGGGTGGTGGAGCCGCCCAGCGCCATGCGCACCTCGGGATAGGCGGTGCCGTTGGCCGAGCCGATCTCCCGGTAGACCGGCAGGTCGCCGCGCATCAGCCAGGCCAGGAACTTGGTCCACACGTTCTTGACCTTGACGCGCTCCTGCTGGCCGGCCGGCGCCTCGGGGCGCACGCGCGCCAGCAGCTGGGCGGTGTCGACGATGAGCGTGCCGTCGTGGGCGTAGACGCGGGCGCGGATCTCGTTGGTGGGCACCAGGCGGCGCAGGATGGGCGTCACCCGCTCTGGCGGGATCGACAGCTGCAGGGCGGCGAAGCCGTCATCCCGGAACGGGCTCTTGGAGCCCTCCACCTCCGGCAACCGGTCGGGGTCGAGGACGATGCGGCCGGTCTCCACCGAGGCGTTGGCGGCAATCGCCGCGGCGATGATCTCGCCCTGGGCGCGCAGGCTGTCGCGCTTGGCGTCGATCAGCCACGCGTGATACTGGCTCAAGTAGAAGATGCCGGCGAGCAGGATGACGAGGCCGATGGTATTGGCCAGGATGATGCGCCGCTGCAGGGTCCGCGTGAAGAAGCGGATCAGCGGGCCGTAGGTCATGAAGTCGTAGACGCCGGCCCGCTGGGCGAGCTCCCGCGCCCGCGCGTTGGCCGTGCGCATGAGCGAGGCCGCGGCCGTGCCCAGCGCGCCGAGATGGCCGCCGACGCCGGTGGCCGCGCGCTTCAAGGTGTCCAGGGCGCCGGCGCCCAGCCGTGCGCCCTCGGTCTCCACCGCCATCGCCGTTTCCCGAGGCTCACGCCTCCTTGAAGCGGTAGCCGACGCCGTAGAGCGTCTCGATCACGTCGAACTCGGCATCCGCCTGCTTGAACTTCTTGCGCAGCCGCTTGATGTGGCTGTCGATGGTGCGGTCGTCGACGTAGACCTGGTCGTCGTAGGCCGCGTCCATCAGGGCATCGCGCGTCTTCACCACGCCGGGACGGGTGGCGAGCGCCTGGAGGATCAGGAACTCGGTCACCGTCAGCATGACCGGGTGGCCGTCCCAGTGGCAGGTGTGCCGCTCCGGGTCGAGCCGCAGCTTGCCGCGCTCCAGCACCCGCGCCGTCTCGGCCGCGCCGGTGCCGCCCTCCTTGGGCTGGAAGCGCCGCAGCACCGCCTTGACGCGCTCCACCACCAGGCGCTGCGAGAACGGCTTGGCGATATAGTCGTCGGCGCCCATCTTGAGGCCGAACAGCTCGTCGATCTCCTCGTCCTTGGAGGTGAGGAAGATCACCGGCATGTCGGTGGTCTGGCGCAGGCGGCGCAAGAGCTCCATGCCGTCCATGCGCGGCATCTTGATGTCGAGAATGGCGAGGTCGGCCGGCTCCTCGGTGAGCGCCTCGAGGGCAGCCTGGCCGTCGCTGTAGGTGCGGACCTTGTAGCCTTCATTCTCCAGGGCCATCCCCAGGGACTGGAGAATATTGCGCTCGTCGTCGACCAGAACGATCGTACTCTTCTCTTTCATCGGCTTCGCATCCCCGATCTGCGCCGCAGAGCCGCTTTATGGCTCTGGCGTGCGCAAATTGTGGCAACTGCAGCGGCTTCAAGCGTATTGTTTACCCGACACCCTCAACCCGGCGATAGCGGCGGATTGCCCATGATTGCCGACGATCCCCGAGCCCGGGGCGAGCCTGAGCCTCCAGCTTCTGCGGCCCGCCGCCTCGTGCGGGCGGCACTCAAGGGGTCGCTGGCCACGCTCGACCGTCAGACCGGGCATCCTTACGCCTCTCTGGTCCTCGTCGCAACCGAGCCCGACGGGGCGCCGCTGTTTCTGATTTCGCGCCTGGCCTGGCACACCCGCAACCTCGAGGCCGATGCGCGCGCAAGCCTGCTCCTGGACGGCACGGGCGGGCTCGCCGAGCCCCTCACCGGCGGCCGCCTCACGCTCATCGGCGAGGTGCGCCCCACCGCCAGCGCCACCGCGCGGGGGCGCTTTCTGGCCCGTCATCCGGGCGCGGAGGGCTATGCCGGCTTTGCCGATTTCTCCATGTACGCCATGGCGGTCGCCCGCGCCCACTGGGTCGGCGGCTTCGGCCGCATCGTCGATCTGGCGCCCGCCGATCTCGCCACGGACGTGGCCGGAGCGGCCGACCTGATCGCGGCCGAGACCGGCATCCTGGCCCACATGAACGCGGATCACGCGGACGCCGTGGCGCTTTACGCCACGGCACTCGCCCAAAAACCGCCCGGCTCCTGGCGCATGAGCGGCATCGATCCCGACGGGATCGATTTGCTGCATTGCACAACCAACGACGCGGCACGGATCGACTTCGACACCCGGGTCCGCACGCCCGATGCGGCCCGCGCAGCCCTCATCTCGCTGGCGCGCCGTGCCAGGGGCGTGGGGCAGGGCGGCACGCAAGCGTGAGCGCGTTCCGCGGTGCAGCATCACCGGCTCGGCGGCGGCGCTTTCCGCCCCGGCGCCGGGGCGTTAACGTGCATTCGGATGCGGCGATAGCGCAGTTGTCGGGTTGGCGCCACGTTTGCATAACGCTCGCTGCGCATTTTTCGCGGCGCGCAGCCCCCACGCGGTGGCGATGCAAGGCGTTCGGGTGCACGAGTTGCGCGCAAGGCAGGCGCCGGGTGGCGAGGGATGCGCCGCCCGCGCAGCGCATACGGTCGGACGAAGGACGGGCGGCGGCACATGAAAACCGAGACGTTTCCACTGAGCGCGGCGGCCAAGGCGTATCACAATACGCGCGAGGTGGAGCTGATCGAGGCGGCCGTGCGCCGGGGCGAGGCGCGCCTCTCGGCCGCGGGCGCCGTGGTGGTGGAGACGGGTGCCCACACCGGCCGGTCCGCCCAGGACAAGTACACCGTGCGCGACGCCGCCACCGAGAAGGCGGTGTGGTGGGACAACAACAAGCCCATGAGCCCCGAGCAGTTCGAGCTGCTGCTGGCCGATTTTCGCGCCCATGCGGCGGGCCGCGAGCTGTTCGTGCAGGACCTGTTCGCGGGCGCCGACCCCGCCCATCGCCTCAGCGCGCGCGTGTTCGTGGAGTACGCCTGGCATGCGCTCTTCATCCGCCACCTGCTGCGCCGGCCGGGGGAGGGCGAGCTGGTCGGCTTCACCCCCGAGTTCACCGTCGTCAACCTGCCGAGCTTCAAGGCCGATCCGAAGCGGCACGGCGTGCGCTCCCAGACCGTGATCGCCTGCAACTTCGCCAGGCGCCTGGTGCTGATCGGCGGCACGTCCTACGCGGGCGAGACCAAGAAGTCGGTGTTCACCTTCCTCAACTACGCCATGCCCGAGAAGGGCGTGATGCCCATGCACTGCTCGGCCAACGTCGGGCCGGGGGGCGATGCGGCCGTCTTCTTCGGCCTCTCCGGCACCGGCAAGACCACCCTCTCGGCCGACCCCAAGCGCACGCTGCTGGGCGACGACGAGCACGGCTGGTCGGAGGACGGCATCTTCAATTTCGAGGGCGGCTGCTACGCCAAGACCATCCGCCTCTCCTGTGAGGCCGAGCCCGCGATCTGGGCGGCCACCAACCGCTTCGGCGCCGTCCTCGAGAACGTGATCCTCGACCCCGTGTCGCGCCTGCCCGACTTCGACGATGGCCGGCTCACCGAGAACACGCGCTCGGCCTATCCGCTGGAGTTCATCGCCAATGCCAGCGCGACGGGCACCGCCGGGCACCCCCGGAACATCGTCATGCTGACGGCGGACGCCTTCGGCGTCATGCCGCCCATCGCCCGGCTCACGCCGAGCCAGGCCATGTACCACTTCCTGTCGGGCTACACCGCCAAGGTCGCGGGCACCGAGAAGGGCGTGGGCAGCGAGCCGCAGGCCACCTTCTCCACCTGCTTCGGCGCCCCCTTCATGCCTCGCCACCCCAGCGTCTACGGCAACATGCTGCGCGAGCTCATCGCCCGCCACGGGGTGGACTGCTGGCTCGTCAACACCGGCTGGACCGGGGGCAGATTCGGCGTCGGCCGGCGCATGCCCATCAAGGCCACGCGCGCCCTGCTCGACGCCGCCCTGTCGGGCACGCTCAAGCACCAGCCCATGCGGCGGGACGCGCTGTTCGGCTTCGAGGTGCCCCTGGCGCTGCCGGGCGTCGACCCGGCCATCCTCAACCCACGCGAGACCTGGGCCGACAAGGCCGCCTACGACGTCCAGGCCCGGGCCCTGGTCGACATGTTCAACAAGAACTTCGCCAAGTTCGAGGTGCACGTGGACGAGGACGTGCGCGCCGCCGCCCCGGCGCTGCGGCAGGCGGCGGAGTAGGCGCGGGGGCTGGCCCGGCGGGAGCCATCCGCCACGGCGCCGGCGGCGGGCAGCCGGCCGCTCGCGAAGCGGCCGCCCCCTGCTCGCGGAACCAACTCCCGGTCCCGCCGATTGACTGGCGTGACGCGGTCCCGCGCGCGGGGCGGGCTGCGCCAGCCGAGCGACAGAAATCCTCGTCCGTACAGCATGATGCGAGCCCGCCGAGGACCCGGAGCACTCCTGCTGACGGCCGCCGCGGCCCTCGCGCCGGCCGGCGCCGGCGCCCAGTCGCCCGACCAGCTCCTCGCCCAGCGCCTGATGGAGACGGGGCGGCCTGCCGCGGCCCTGCGGCTGCTGGAGACGCTGCCCATGACGCACCCGGTGCTCGAGCATCGGGCGCGGGCGCACCTGATGCTGGCGGACAGGAGCCTGGGGCCCGAGCGGTGCGCCCACGCGCGCGCCGCCTACGACTTCGCCTCACTGGCCAGCAGCAGCTCCGTGGTGGGTGCTGCCAACCGGATACTCGAGGACGACCGGTGCCCCCTCGACCCCGGCAGGGCCAGGTGAGGGGCCCCGCCCGCGTCCTCGCCGACAGGCTCGAAAAGACCATTCAAGTTCCAGGTGCCCGTCGACGAGGACGTCGGCTTCGCGCCAGCCCTTAGGCAGGAGGCGGCGTGGGCCTGTCATCAGGCGGGACCGGCGACTTGTATTTCCCGTTGTTGGTGGCAGTGTCTTTACGGGATCTCTTCTGGCGCTCCTTCAACTTGGCCCAGAGGCGCGCAAGTGGACCATCGGCAACGAGCCGTCGCACTTCATCCTCCGCATGCACAGCGCGGAATAAGCTCATGCGGACGTTAGCCAAGTCTTCTCCCTTGATCTTATAGTTTGGCTGATAATTAACGCCGCTGCGCCGGCCCACGCTGAACGGCCGCAATCGAGACAAGGCCACCGTCAGTGGCTTGTCACAGACCGCAAACGAGCGGCCTGTAGGGCTGGTCCTTGCCAGCGACTTGTTGGTGATCTCCACTGCCCCAATGTTGTGGGCATTGGTCGCTGCGGAGGTCAGTGGAACGACGATGGCTGTCCCGTCTTTCTGCTTGCTTTCCGGCGAGACTACAATCACCGGATGGGTGCCAACAAATTCGGGCTTCTCAAGGTTGAGTTGGTCGAAATCGAGGTACAAGACCGTGCCGGCCGGCACCGTACTCTGAACCATGTCTCCTCCGGGATGCGGGTTGTGATGCCCCTCAGCGTTGCTGATGTGGGACCTACGTCGCGGCCGTTCAAGTGACGCTCCCGCTCCGGACAGCCGGCCTGCTGACATTCGGTGGCAAGGGATAGGCGTCGATCTGTTTCACCCCCGACGCCAGCGCCGCCCCGCGCGGGAAGCCGCCGTTACATGGCGGCACGCCCGGACGGGCCGGCTAGGCCGGCGGCCCGCCGTCTGCCGGCAGCGGCACGCCGGCCGCGGTGAACGCCGCCCGCTGGCGCTCGCCCACCTCGTCGAGCACGAAGCCCTCGATGGTCTGGTTGAAGATGGCGTGCCAGTTGAGGCGGGCGCCGAGGTGGAGGAAGACGCCGCCGAGGCCGATCGCCGCCCGGTCCATGAATACGAACTCGCGCGGAACCTTCACGGGCCCCTTCTCCTTCAACGCCTTGTGCACGGCGAAGGCCTCCCGGCGGCCGTACTGACCGGGCGTGGTGCCGTCGGCGATCTCGCGCACGCGGTCGTCGAGCAGCGGCCCGTAGATGAAGCGCGCCCAGATGTTGAGGGTGTCGATCAGCTCGGCCGACAGCCCCCTGAAGCCCCAGGTCTCGTAGGCGTGCACCACGAGGTCGCGCTTGTCGTGCAGGAGGCCGGTGTAGAGGTCGATGACGCCCTGCACGAAGCGGGGAGGGAAGGTGCGGATGCAGCCGTAGTCGAGCAGGTTGATGCCGGCCGGCACCCCGAGCCCCTCCGCCGCCCCGTCGCCGGGGCGCGCCGCCGGCTCGGTGAAGATCGTGTAGTTGCCGAGGTGCGGGTCGCCGTGGATCACGCCGAAGTGGGAGAAGGGATACCACCAGGCGCGGAACATGGCGCGGGCGATGGTGTTGCGGTGCTCGAGGGGAGCGGGCTTGTAGTCCATGAGCGGGCGGCCTTCGAGCCAGCTCATGGTGAGCAGGCGCCTGGTCGACAGCTCCGGCCGCACGCGCGGCACGCGAATGTTGGTGCGGTCGGCGAAGATGTGGCCGTAGAGCGCGGTGTGGCGCGCCTCGAGCACGTAGTCGAGCTCCTCGCGCAGGCGCGCGGTGATCTCCTTCAGGATCTCCCCGGTCTCCACCGCCGGGTTCATGCGCGCGTGCAGGGCGAACACTACCCTGAGCTGGTTGACGTCGGCCTCCACAGCCGACTGCATGTCGGGATACTGCAGCTTGACGGCGAGCGGTTCCCCGTCGTGGGCCATCGCCCGGTGCACCTGGCCGAGGGAGGCGGAGGCGGCGGGCTGCGGCTCGAAGCTTCTGAAGCGGGCGGCCCAGTCGGGCCCCAGCTCGGCCACCATGCGCCGGCGCACGAAGGCCGGGCCCATGGGCGGCGCCTGCGACTGCAGCTGGATGAGCTCCTGGGCGTACTCGGTGGGCAGCGCCTCGGGGATGGTGGCGAGCAGCTGCGCGACCTTCATGATCGGGCCCTTGAGGCCGCCCAGGGCCGCGGCCAGCGCCGCCGCGTTCCTGGCGTCGTCGCCATCGAGGCCCAGCAGGCGCTGGCCCGCCACCCGCGCCGCCACCGCCCCGACGTTGGTGCCGACCTTGACGTAGCGGGCGGCGCGGGCGGAGAGGCGATTGGCTTCCTGGTCCTTGTCGTCGCTCAAGGGAGCGCCCTCCTCGCCCCAATATCGGGTCGCCGGCAGGCTGCGTCCAGTGTCCCCGTGCGCTTGCGGAAAAAGCGCGCTACCTTGCCGGCGACCGCTGTGTAGGGCAATCGCGCGGGACATGCAGGACCGGAGCACACCGGCCGGAACGGCCTCGGGGTGGCGCACCCTCGTGCGCGCGCCCGTCACCCGCGCCGTCGTCGCCCTGGGCTTCACGCAGATCATCGCCTGGGGCACCACGCTCTATGCGCTGGGCGTGCTCGGCAAGCCCATCGCAGCCGACACCGGCTGGAGCCAGGGGGTCGTGTTCGGCGGCCTCACCATCGCGCTGCTGGTGTCGAGCGCAGTCTCGACCGCGATCGGGCGAATGATCGACCGGCGCGGCGGCCGCGCGGTGATGGCGGCAGGCTCCGTGCTGGTGGCCGCGGGCCTCGTCCTGCTCTCCCAGGTGACCCACCCCTATGCCTACTGGGCGGCGTGGGCGTTCCTGGGCCTCGCCATGCGCATGAACCTCTACGATGCGGCCTTCGCCGCGCTGGTGCAGGTGGCGCCCGCGCGCGGACGGCGCGCCATCTCCTATCTCACGCTGTTCGGCGGCTTCGCCTCCAGCGCATTCTGGCCCATCGGGCACGCGCTCGACGCCGCCTACGGCTGGCGCGCCACGCTCCTCGTGTTCGCCGCGATCAACCTTGCCGTCTGCCTACCGCTGCACTGGTGGGGCCTCGCCCGGCGCGAGCCGGAGCGGGGGGCGGCGGCGGCGGCACCCGGTCCGTCGGCGCCGGCGCCGGCGCCGCTCCAGGGGGCCGCGCGCACCGTGGGCATCGCCCTCTTCGCCCTGATCGGGGCGGCGAGCGCGGTGGTGTTCGGGGCGATGGCCGTGCACCTGGTGCCTCTCCTGGAGGCCTCCGGGCTGGCGCTCGGCACCGCCGTGTTCCTCGCCTCGCTCAAGGGCTTCGCCCAGGTGGCCGGCCGCGTCTGGGAGATCGTGCTGGGCAAGAACCTCGCCCCCGTCGACCTCGGGCGCATCTCCATCGCCTTCCTGCCGCTGTCGTTCCTGGTGTTGATGCTGGGCGGCGCCAGCTTGTGGACGGCGCTCGCCTTCACGCTGCTGTTCGGGGTGTCGAACGGCCTCGTCACCATCGTGCGCGGGGCCGTGCCGCTCGCCCTGTTCGGCGCCAAGGGCTACGGCGAGGTGCTGGGCATCCTGGCCACGCCCTACCTGCTGCTCGCCGCGCTCTCGCCCGCCGCCTTCGCCGTGGTGGTCGAGCACTGGGGCTACGGCGTCGGCGAGGCCATCATGCTGGGCGCCGGCCTGGTGTCGTTCCTGTCCATGGAGGCGATGGCGCACTGGTACCGCCGCCGGCCGCGCTGACGGGGCGGGCGGCGTAGGCCTACACCATCACCTGCGTGCCGATCTCCACCACGCGGTCGGCCGGGATCTGGAAGTACTCGCTGGCATCGGCGGCGCTGCCCGCAAGCCAGATGAACAGCTTCTCCTGCCAGCGCGGCATGGGCGAGCGCGAGGCGGGCCTCAGCACGCGCCGCGAAAGGAAGAACGAGGTGGCGCTGGGATCGATGTTGAGGTCGCGCCTGCGGCACAGCGCGAGCGCCTTGGGCACGCTCGGGGTCTCCATGAAGCCGTAGGTCACTGCCACCTTGGTGAAGGTGTTGGACACGCTCTCGATCTCGATGCGGTCCTTGTTGGCCACGTAAGGCACGTCGGCGGTCCTGATCGACAGGATGATGTTGCGCTCGTGCAGCATGTGGTTGTGCTTCAGGTTGTGAAGCAGCGCCGACGGCGCCGATTCGGGCGTGCCGGTCAGGAACACGGCGGTGCCGCTGACGCGATGGGGCGGCTTGGCCTCGAGCCTGCGCACCAGCCACTCGAGGTCGGCCTCGTTCTTGCGCGAGGCGACCCTGAGCACCGCGGTGCCCTTCACCCAGGTCAGCATCAGCACGACGAGCCCGGCGGCTATGGCGATGGGCAGCCAGGCGCCCTGGAGGAGGTTGAGGCTGGTCGCCGCCACGAACAGGACGTCGATGACGGCGAACGGGGCCATCAGCGCCGCCGCGCCGGCGAGCCGCCACTGCCAGCACTTCCAGATGACGACGAAGCCCAGAACCGTCGACACCAGGTTGGTGGCGGCCACGGCGAGCACGTAGGCCGCCGCCAGCGCGCTCGAGGAACGGAACACGATGGTCAGGAACAGCACGCCGATGAGCAGCAGCCAGTTGACGCGCGGCATGTAGATCTGCCCGGCGAGGCTCTCGGAGGTGTGGCGCACCTCGAGGCGCGGCAGCAGGCCGAGCTGGATCGCCTGCCTGGTGATGGAGTAGGCGCCGGTGATCACTGCCTGGCTGGCGATGACCGTGGCCGCGGTGGCCATGGCCACCATCGGCAGGCGCAGCATCTCGGGGAAGAGCAGGAAGAACGGGTTCTCGATGGCCGTGGGCTGGGCCAGCAGCAGCGCGCCCTGGCCGAAGTAGTTGAGGACCAGCGCCGGCAGCACGAGAAAGATCCAGGCCGCCTGGATCGGCCGCCGGCCGAAGTGGCCAAGGTCGTTGTAGAGCGCCTCCGAGCCGGTGATGACGAGGAACACGGCGGCGAGCGTCACCAGGCCGACGGCCCGATGCTCGATGAGGAAGGCGATGCCGTGCGCCGGGTTGAGGGCCAGGAGCACGGCCGGATTGGCCGCAACCTGCACGAGGCCCGCGGCGGCGATGACGAGGAACCACACGGCGGTGATCGGGCCGAACAGCGCCGAGACCTTGGCCGTGCCGCGCCACTGCACTGAGAAGAGCACGATCAGGATGATGGCCGCCAGCGGCAGCACGAAATCGTCGAAGGCCGGGGCCACCACCTTGAGGCCCTCCACGGCCGACAGCACCGACAGCGCCGGCGTGATGAGCGTCGAGCCGTAGAACATGGAGGCGCCGACCATGCCGAGCAGCAACGCGAACGGCGTGCCACGGCCCACCGTCTTGAACACCAGCGCGGTGAGCGAGAGCGTGCCGCCCTCACCGTTGTTGTCGGCGCGCAGCAAGATGGCGATGTACTTGATGGTGACGACGACGAACAAGGCCCAGAAGATCAGCGAAAGGATCCCGTAGACCACATCGTTGGTGACATTGCCTTCGGTGCCGATGGCGGCCGTCACCGCCTCGCGCACGGCGTAGAGGGGGCTGGTGCCGATGTCGCCGTAGACGACGCCGACAGCGCCGAGCGTGAGCGGCCAGAAGTGCTTGGCGTGGCCGTCCTTGTCTTCTGCGGCATCGACGGACTTGGCCATGGCCGGTCCTCCGCTCGAAGGTGTGCGGGACGTTCTTGCCCGAGGCCGCGGCCCCTGTCGACGGCTTCCTCGGCAGCCGACCGGGCGTGGGCTACACCATCACCTGGGTGCCCACCTCGACCACGCGGTCGCTGGGGATGCGGAAATACTCGGTGGCGTCCTCGGCCCGGCCGGCCAGCCAGATGAACAGTAGCTCCTGCCAGCGCGGCAGCTCCGACTTCATGGTCGTCTTCAGGGAGCGCCGCGACAGGAAGAAGGAGGTGGCGGCGACGTCGACGTTGAGGTCCTTGCGCCGGCACTGCTCCAGGATCTTGGGCACGCTCGGCGTTTCCATGAAGCCGTAGCGGGCGATCACGCGGATGAAGCCGTCGGCCACGCGCTGCACCTCCAGGCGCTCGTGGCGCGGCACGCGCGGCACGTCGCCGGTCCTGATGGTGAGGATGATGTTGCGCTCGTGGAGCACGCGGTTGTGCTTGAGGTTGTGCAGGAGCGAGGTGGGCGCCGAGGACGGATCGCCGGTGAGATAGACGGCCGTCCCCGGCACGCGGTGGGGCGGTTTGGCCTCGAGCTTGCGCACCAGCCATTCGAGCTCGGCCTCGTTCTTGCGCGTGGCCTTGCGCAGGCTGGCCGAGCCGCGCACCCAGGTCATGATGGTGAGCCCGACGGCGGCGGCGACCGACAGCGGCAGCCAGCCGCCCTCGGGGATCTTCAGGACGTTGGCGGCGAAGAAAATCTGCTCGATCTGCAGGAGCGGCACCATCAGCAGCGCCGTCTTCCATACCGGCCAGCCCCAATAGCGCCACACCACGAAGAAGGCCATGAGGCTGTCGACGATCATCGTTGCGCTGACGGCCAGGCCGTAGGCCCCGGCCAGATTGCTGGTGCTGCGGAAGGTGATGGTGACCATCAGCACGCCGGCAAACAGCAGCTGGTTGACGCGCGGCAGGTAGATCTGGCCGGCCATGGCTTCCGAGGTGTGGCGGATCTCGAGCCGCGGCAGCAGGCCGAGCTGGATGGCCTGGCGCGTGAAGGAGAACGCACCCGTGATCACGGCTTGGCTGGCGATGACCGTGGCGATGGTGGCCAGGATCACCATCGGTATCAGCGCCCAGCTCGGATAGAGGTGGTAGAAGGGGTTCTCGATCGCCTCGGGGCGGGCAAGCAGGAGCGCGCCCTGCCCGAAGTAGTTGAGGATGAGGGCCGGCTGCACGAAGCACAGCCAGGCGATCTGAATCGGCCGGCGGCCGAAGTGGCCGAGGTCGGCATAGAGGGCCTCGGCGCCGGTGACGGCCAGGAACACCAGGCCCATCACGGCCAGGCTCACGAGGCCGTGCCCCAGGAGAAACTCCAGACCCACCAGCGGATTGAGGGCGAGGAACACGCGCGGGTCGTCGACGATGTGCGTAAGCCCGCCGATGGCCAGCACCGCGAACCAGATCGCCATGATCGGCCCGAAGAACTGCGCCATCCTGGCGGTGCCGCGCGACTGCGCCGCAAACAGCAGGACCAGGATCACCACCGTCACCGGCAGCACCACCCGGTCCATCTGCGGGGCGACCAGCTTGAGACCCTCGACGGCGCCGAGCACCGAGATGGCCGGGGTGAGCACGGCATCGCCGTAGAAGAAGGCTGCGCCGCCCACGCCGAGGACAAGTATGAGCCCGGCGCTGCGCTTGGCCACGGACTGGCCCAGCGCCATCAGCGCGAAGGTGCCGCCTTCGCCCTTGTTGTCGGCGTTGAGCAGCACCAGCACGTACTTGAGCGTGACGATGAGCAGCATCGTCCACACCACAAGCGAGAGAATGCCGAGCACGGCCTCCGTGCCCTGCGCCCCCTGGGAGGTGGCTGCGCTCACCGACTCGCGGATGGCGTAGAGCGGGCTCGTGCCGATGTCGCCGTAGACGACGCCGAGCGAGCCGAGCGCCAGCGGCCAGAGCTGCTTGTCGCCTTGCCCGTTCTCTGCGCCGTGGGCTGCAACGGCTGTCTGTGCCATGGAGGCAGCTGGTCTCGTTGGTCCGGCCTGCGACGCTGGGCTCCGGTAAATGGGCGCGGCTTATACACCGCCCCCCGATGGGGCGAAAGCCCGGCCGCGTCCACCCACCTCACAACGCTCCTGCGCCCACTGCATGCCAGCCAGCCGCTCCAGAATGGATGAACAACGTTCATGTCTCATCGGGATGCTGGCGGCTGGCAAGCCGCACGAGGCGCTCAGGCGGCACCTCGTCCTGTGTGCGCGAGCCCGGCAGGTCGCCCAGGGTGACCGCGAACGGCAGCCGGCTCTCCACGCCGTACTGGCGGGCCGGCGCCACCCGCTCGGGATGGTCGAGGCTGCCCAGCGAGACGGAGATGCGGTCCATGTCGACGTAGCGGAAGAACAGGGGCGTGCCGCACTGCGCGCAAAAGCCGCGCTCGACCAGCTCGGAGCTGCGGAAGACGCCGGGCGTGCCCTTGATCCAGGCGAAGTCGGCGAGCGGCACGCCGGCGAGGGGGGCGAAATAGTTGCCGAACGCCTTCTGGCACATGCGGCAGTGGCACACGTGCGGGTTGGTGGGCTGTGAATACAGCGCATAGCGGACGGCGCCGCACTGGCAGCCGCCGACCATGACGGGCTTGCGCGTTTCGCTCATCGTCTCAGCTCCGGGCTTTCTCGAATGCTGGGCGGGCGAGCCACCGTGCCTGCGCGCCGGTCAGCGCATGGAGGCCGGCAGCTCGGCGAGGCTCGAGATATACCACTTCTCGGCCTCGACCACGGCAGGGTTCTCGCCGTTGGCATGGATCCAGCTGTCCACGGCCCAGCGCTGGCCGCTGCCGTGCTCGGTCAGAACGGCGGTCCAGTGCGGCCAGCCGGAGACGCCGCGCAGCAGGTTCTCCTTGGCGAACGGCGTGCCGACCGCATGGTGACGCAGCAGGCCGTTGCGCTCCAGGATGAGCAGGTAGCTGGTGGTGTTGGTGGCCTCGTCGACGCAGTCCTGCTGGGTGGGATCGCCGCTCGCCGCAAAGTCCATGCCCGGCCGGTCGGCGGAGGTGCCGATCGCCTCCCCCACCCGCCGCTCGATCCAGCCGACGGCATAGGCCACGGCCCGGCGCTCCTCATGGGCGGTGTCGGCGGCGCGGATCTTGGCCATCAGCGCCTTGAGCGCGGCGATGTCGGCGGACGTGAAATGGAAGGGGGTCTGCATGCGGCAGCCGTAGGCATGGCAGACATAGACGGTATTGCCGCGCGGCGGCCTGGTCGAGAAATCGAGGTAGTGCTGGCCCACCGGCCCGCTGCGCTCGTGCACGCAGGCCCCGAGGCCGGGGCCGAGCAGGGCAAGCAGCGCGGCGAGCGCCGCCCCATAGCGAGATTGCGCCATGCCGTCCCCGATCCCCGCCCGTCGCCCAGGCCCGCCTTAACACCGCAGTGATTCGCCACCAAGCGTGCGGCCGGCGGGTGTGCCGCGGGAAACAGCGCCCCATCCCGGACGCCGCCATACTGCCCGGCATGGCGCTCTCACCGCGCCCCACCCGGAGCTTGACCCATGTCCGCCACCTGGACCGTCAAAGACAGCAGCGGCCACCTCCTGTCCCAGTACGCCGCCGGCTCGCCCATTGAGGTCGGGCGCAAGGTCGTTCCCGCCCGCTACGACGCCTTCCGGCTGCAGGTGTCCTCCTCCTACCGCGAGCTCTTCGAGCGCGCGCTGGCCCAGGAGCTGGCCCGCCAGGGCTGGCGGATCGTGCGCGCCAGGGCGGCGCGGAAGGCTGCAGGCTCCGAGCCGCTTGCGCTGGCGGCCTAGCGGGTCCCGCCAGGGCGGGTGAACGCCGGCTGACGGAGCCGCTCAACCCCTGTTCAGGCGGGGTGCCCCAGGATGAGCGCCATGGTGCCTTCCCTGCGGGAGCCTGGTGAGATGACCGCCGCGTGGACCGTCAAGGACAGAGATGGCCGGCTCGTGGGCGACCTGGTGGCCGCCTCCCGGCTCGAGATCGCGCGCCGCATCCTGCCCCAGCGCTACGATGCCTTCAGGCTGCAGGTGTCGTCCTCCTACCGCGAGCTCTTCGAGCGCGCCCTGCGCCAGGCGCTGGAGACCCGCGGCTGGCAGATGGTGCCCGCCCGGGCCGGGCGCAGGCTGCCCGGCACCGCCCCTGCCCACCCGCGCCCTGCCCTTTGAGGCAGGCTCCAGCTGCGCCCGTCACAGGATTGGCGCGATGGCTACCTAGCGTTAGCCTCGGTCCACTCGGCGATCAGGCAGAACGATGCAGCTCGCACCCATGCGCTTCACCCGCATCGAGGGCACGACCGTGTCCGTGTCGGTGACGTCGGCGGAGGAGGCCAAGGCGGCGCTCAAGGAGCTGCGCCACAAGAAGCGCGAGCTGAAGTTCCTGCGCGGCGCGCTGCTCAAGCAGAAGCGGGCCATGCGGCCCAGGCGCGCGGCCAGGAAGGCCAAGCCGAAATCGGGCTTCGGGGTGTTTCTCGACGACATGCGCTGGGGCCTCTCGGCCATGGTGGAGCAGGCGACAGGGTCGTCGCCGCCCGCCAGGCGGCGGACGCCGGCCGAGATCGATCGCGAGATCAAGCGCACCGACGAGGTGCTGCACAACATCGAGGGCTGCATCCTGCAGCTCGAGGGCAAGCTGCTCACGCGCGGCTGAACGCCGCCATCGCAGCAAGAAAGCGCCGCGCCGGCGGCGCGAGCGCTTCCTTCAGGTGAGGCTTGGCTTTCGCCAGCCGGCGCAGGGACTCGAGGGTGCCGCGCCGGCCGGGGGTCAGCGCTGGCCGCTGGTGGGGTGCTCGTCCCAGAACTTCTTGGCGTCGAAGGCGCTGGCGGGCGCGGCGATGCCGGCCAGAACCGACAGGGCGACGAGCGCGGAAACGATGGTCTTCATGGCTTCTCTCCTCATGATCATCCGGTGTCGTTGTCGAGCCGTTGTGGCTCGCGCCCCGAATATGGGGCGACGCCGGGGGCGCGGAAGCCCGCTTCGCGCAGGCGTGATGAAAGGTGAAGTCGCCGCTCAGGCGAGCGCGGCGGCAAGGCTGGCGAAGTCGGGCACGATCATGTCCGGCTGGTGCGGTGTCTCGCCGAACGGCCGCCGGCGCCGGTCCACGAAGGCCGTGCGCATGCCGTAGGCCTTGGCGCCGATGCAGTCGAAGGCGTGGTTGGCCACGAACAGGATCGACGAACGATCGAGGCCGACGATGGCCTCGGCGGCCGCGTAGGTCCTCCAGTGCGGCTTGAAATAGCCCGCCTCCTCGACCGAGATCACGTGGTCGAAGGCGAAGCCGATGTGCGGGCCAGCCGCCTCCAGCATGTCGCGGTCGCCGTTGGAGAGGATGGCGAGCCGGTAGCCGGCGGCGCGCAGCCGTTCGAGCGCCGGCACCACGTCAGGGAATGGTTTCAGGGCCTCGATGCGGGCGACCAGCCAGGCCACCTCCTCCTGGGTGTAGGCGATGCCGCAGCGGTCCATCACGTACGACACGGCACGGTGGCCGATCTGGCGGTAGGGGGTGTGGCCGCGGTCGACGAGCGCGTCGATCATGGAGCTCTCGAAGTGGGTGCGCCGCCACCAGGTGACGAAGCTGTCGGGCGAGCCCGCCCAGCCCTTCCGCTTGAGGAACGGCGTGACCGCCTCGCGCAGGCCCGTCTGCATGTCGACGATGGTGCCGTACTGGTCGAACACCAGCGCCTTGATCTCGCGCTTCAGGATCTCGGGGCGTTCCATGGCGTGCCTTCGCGTTTCTGACCGGCGCCGCCCATCATGCGGCGCAGCGTCTCGGCGGTGGCCGCATCGGCGGGGAAGAAAGCCTCCAGGGCAAGCTCCGACAGGGTGATGTCGAGCGGGGTGCCGAACACCGTCGTGGTGCTGAGGAAGCACAGCGTGCCCTCGTCGATGGCGAGCTGGAAGGGCACCAGCACGCCGGCGAACTCGTCGCGGAACGATCGCGGCGGGCGGGGGCGGGCCTCGGGGGCGGGATAGGCCGCCAGCTCGCTCAGCAGCCGACCGAGCGCGGCATCGGCCGACACCTCGATCTGGCGGCGCAGGCGCGCCAGCAGGTGGGCGCGCCATTCGGCGAGGTTGACGATGCGGGGGGCGAGGCCCCGCGGGTGGAGGCTGAGCCGCAGCACGTTGACCGGCGGCTCGAGCAGCGACGGGTCGGCGCCGGCGACGAGGCGGGCGACCGGCGCATTGGCGGCAACCAGCGTCCAGTGGCGGTCGACGGCGAGCGCCGGGTAGGGCGCGTGGCCGGCGAGCACCAGGTCCACGGCCTTGCGGGCCGCCGCCAGCGCCGGATCGTCGAGCGCGCGCTCGGCGAACACCGGGGCGTAGCCCGCCGCCACCAGCAGCACGTTGCGCTCACGCAGCGGTATTTCCAGCTGCTCGGCCAGCCGCAGCAGCATCTCGCGCGAGGGCTGCGAGCGCCCGGTCTCGAGGAAGCTCAGGTGCTTGGTGGAGATGTCGGCCTCGAGCGCCAGCTCGAGCTGACTAAGGCGGCGGCGCTGGCGCCACTCGCGCAGGAGATCGCCGACCGGTTGGACCGCAGCTGCCATGGCGGGACGATAGCACGCGCGCCGCCCCGCCTCCCATTACCGGCGAGGTAAGCGCCGCACGGGACGTTGGCCGCCGAGCTCTGGATGCCGCCGCTCGCAGGGCCGCTTGACTCGCGGCCGGCGAGGCCCCTTGCATAGCCGGCAAGCATCCTCCCCGGCAGCGGATCGGCTCGGCAGAAAGGGCAGCACCATGGGCATGGTGGACGGCAAGGTGGGCATCGTCACGGGCGCCACGAGCGGCATCGGCTGGCGCACGGCCGAGCTGCTGGTGGAGGAGGGCGCCAAGGTGGTCTTCACCGGGCGGCGCCGGGCCGAGGGCGAGGCGCTGGCGAGCAAGCTCGGGCCCAATGCCCGCTTCGTGCAGGCGGACGCCACGCTCGAGGCCGATTGGCTGCGGGTGCTGGCGGAGACCGCCAGGGCGTTCGGACCCCGCCTCGACTTCCTCTTCAACAACGCCGGGGGGCCGGCGCCGACCGGCAGCATCACCACCATTCCGGTCGAGGGCTTCGATGCGGCCATGGCGCTGCTGGTGCGCTCGGTGATGCTCGGCATGAAGCACGCCGCGCCCATCATGATGAAGCAGCGCTCCGGGAGCATCATCAACAACGGCTCGATCGCCGGCCACCTCTCGGGCTACTCCACGTCCATGATCTACAGCGCCGCCAAGGCCGCCGTGATCCACCTCACCCGCTGCGCGGGCATGGAGCTGGGCGAGCACAACGTGCGCGTCAACTCGGTGTCGCCGGGGCCCATCGCCACCGGCATCCTGCCCAAGGCGCTGGGGATGGAGACGGCCAAGGCCGACGCGGCGACCGCTACGATCGCCGAGTTCTACGCCAAAGCCTCGCCCATTCCCCGCTCCGGCTATCCCGACGACATCGCCCAGTGCGTGCTGTGGCTCGCCTGCGACCGCTCGACCTACGTCAACGCCACCGACATCGTGGTCGACGGCGGGGTGATCGGCGGGCGCAACTTCACCCAGCACCACCAGGGCCTGGAGCAGGTGCGCCGGGCGCTCGGCATCTGACACCGCGGGGCGCGCGCGGGCGGGCCGGTCCCGGCCGCGCCAGGCCCTGCCCATCTCCCGTCCCCCCGCCATGACGCACAAGCCGACCGTCCTCGTCGCTGCGCAGTTCCCCGAGCGCCTGCTCGGGCGGCTCGCCCACCACTACACGCTGTGCGGACCCATCGACCACCCCGACCGCGCGGCGCTGCCGCCGGAGGCGCGCGAGGCGCGCGCACTCATCACGCTGGGCGGCCTCACCACCGACGCGGCGCTGATGGACGCGCTGCCGAGGCTCGGGCTCATCGCCTGCTTCGGCACCGGCTTCGAGGGCGTCGACGTGGCGGCGGCGCGGGCGCGCGGCATCCTCGTCACGCACGCGGGCGACAGCAACTCCACGGCGGTGGCGGAGTTCGCCATGGGGCTCATCGTCGCCACCGCCCGCGACCTGCTGCGCGGCGACCGCCATCTGCGCGCCGGGCGCTGGCGGGGCGACATCATCGAGCGGCTGCCGATGACGCCCGGCCTCGCCGGCCAGCGCCTCGGCATCTACGGCCTGGGCTCGATCGGCACCAAGGTGGCCAGGCGCGCCGCGGCGTTCGACATGGGCATCGGCTATCACAACCGCCGCCAGCGCAACGACGTGCCCTACACCTACTTCCCGACCCTGCTCGACCTCGCGCGGTGGGCGGACATCCTGCTCGTGTCGGTGCGGGCCGACGCCGCCAGCCATCACGCCGTCAACCGCGAGGTGCTCGAGGCGCTCGGGCCCAAGGGCCATCTCGTCAACGTCTCGCGCGGGATCGCCGTCGACACCGAGGCGCTGTGCGAGGCGCTCGAGGCCGGCACCATCGCCGGCGCCGCCCTCGACGTGTACGAGGACGAGCCCGACGTGCCGCAGCGGCTGATCGGGCTCGACAGCGTGGTGCTGACCCCGCACATGGCGGCCATCGCCGGCAACGCCCAGCGGGCGCAGCGCGACATCATGCTCGCCAACCTCGAGGCGTTTTTCGCCGGCCGCCCGGTGCTCACCCCCGTGCCATGGGGCTGAAGGGCCGCCCACCGCATTCGTAGAGCCTTGCTTGCCCCTTCTGCGCGTCCCCGGAAGCGGCGCCTCGGCGCGGCTGTCCGGGGTCTTGCCCGGTGATTGGGCTTCCGGGCGGCACAAGCACCAATTGCCTCGCGGGCCGGAACCCCGAGGGTTTGCTGGGAGATGGAGGTGCGGGGCGTCTAGCCGCCGGACCGTATTTGTAAGGCCTGAGAGTCGGCTCTCACGCCCCGCGCCCGCGGGTGGAACCCGCTTGACCGATCCGATCACCATGGGCCCAGGCCCGCGGGCACGACATCCCGCAGCGCCATTGCGCAGGCCCTCGGCCGCCTCTGGAGTTGGCCCCTGCAGCGGGCCGCCTCGCGGTACCGAGGTGCACGCATCATAGCACACCCTGGGACCCTGGGGATTACTCCGGTTACGGTTAATTTGGCGAGCCGCCCCGTCCCGGACCTCGGCCGGCATGGCGCACGCACGGCGCGTCGGGCTACCTGCGGCCGTAGCGGCGCACGATGGCGCCGACGATGTCGGAGAAGTCGTCGGTCCAGGGCCTGACGGCGGCGGCCTCGACCCGCTTGGCGTCGTGCCAGCGCAGCACGCCCTCCAGCGCAGCGGGCGACTTGGCCGCCAGCACCACCTGGCTGACGGCGCGGTCGAATCCGGTGGCATTGGGCCGGTCGTGCACGAAGGCGGCGGACACGCCGGGGATGGAGCGGGCCACCGCGCCGGCCACTGAGGCGAGGTCGAGGTGGCGGTTGGAGACGTGCAGCGCGAGCAGGCCGTCGGGGGCAAGCTTGTCGAGGTAGAGCTGCAGCGCCTCGCGGGTCAGCAGGTGGGTGGGCACCGAGTCGGAGGAAAAAGCGTCGATCACCAGGTAGTCGAAGGCACCCGCCGGCTCACGGGCCAGCGTGATGCGCGCATCGCCCACCACCACGTCGGCGTCGGGCCGGCAGCGGGCGAGGAACGAGAAGAGCCTGGGGTCGCGGGCGAGGCGCACCACCACCGGATCGATCTCGTAGAAGCGCCACGTGTCGCTCGGGCGCGAGTAGCAGGCGAGCGAGCCGGTGCCGAGGCCGACGATGCCGACGCGCAGCGAGCCGCCGCCGCGGCCGGCGGCGATGCGCGCCGCCTCCACGCCGCGCGCCATGGGGCTGCCCGGGTGGTAGTAGGTGGCCGGCAGCGGCGCCGCCACCGCCTCCCCGCTTGCGGTCTTGAGCCGCTCGGCGCCGTGCACGGTGGTGCCGTGCATGAGCAGCCGCATGCTGCCGTCGAGGGTGGTGGCGACGCGGTGCACGCCGAAGAAGCTGCGCTCGGAATGGCTGTAGGTGACGCCGGCGGGCAGCAGGAACAGGGCCACGCCCATGGCCGCCGACAGCGCCAGCATGTGCAGCGGCCGGCGCATGGAGCCCACCGCCAGGATGGCGAGCACCAGGATGACGAGCGGCGCCGCCGCCGTCGCCACGAACTCCGGCACCAGGCCCGAGCGGATGGAGAGGGCGAACGCCCCCGCCAGGCCCAGCATGACGAGGCCGGTGGCGGCGGCATCGCGTGCCTCGGCCCGGTCGGCGAGGGCCGCGCGCACGCCGGGGCGGCAGGCAAGCCCGGCCACCAGCAGCAGCGGGAACTCGAAGATGGTGGTGAAGATCTGCGGCGCCAGCAGCGCGGCGAACACGCCGCCGATGACCCCGCCGAGCGACATCCACAGGTAGAACTCGGTGAGGCCGCTGGCGCGCGGGCGCAGGTCGTAGAGCTGCTTGTGGCAGACCATGGTGGCGACGAAGAAGGCGGCAAAGCCCGCCAGCGTCGCCATCACCCAGCCGGTATTGCCCGAGACCGACAGGCCGAGCACGGTCACGCCCACCAGCAGCGGCTGCACCAGCAGCAGCGGGCGGTGGGGGATGGCGGGCTGGTCGCGGAACACCAGGATGAAGGTGGTAAGATAGATGGCGAGCGGGATGACCCACAGGAACGGCGCCGAGGCGATGTCGGTCGTCACGTAGCTGGTGAAGGCGACGAGCAGGCCCGAGGGCACCGCGGCCAGCGCGAGCCAGGCGAGCTTCTCGCTCCAGGCGGCCGGGGTCCAGGCCGGCTGCGCCCCCTCGCCGGCGGGGGAGCCTTCGGCCTGCTGGGCGAGCGCCAGGGCGCCGCACACGCCCACCATCAGCCCCAGCAGCACGAAGGCGGCGGTCCACAGGCGGCTCTGGGTGGCAAGGCCCAGGGTGGGCTCGACGAGCACCGGATAGGCGAGCAGGGCGATCAGCGAGCCCAGGTTGGAGGCCCCGTAGAGGAAGTAGGGGTCGGCGGCCTGACGATGGCCGGTGCGCGCAAACCAGGCCTGCAGCAGCGGCGCGTTGCCGGACAGGGCGAAGAACGGCGCGCCCACGCCGACCGCCAGCACGCCGAGCAGCCACAGGTAGGCGTCTCCGGCCGGCGGGTCGGCGGCGTAGGCGGGCAGGCCGAAGGGCAGCACCAGGGCGGCGAAGCCCAGCAGGCAGAAGTGCACGAGCGGGGCCTGGTGCGGCTCCACCCAGCGGCCGAGCAGGTGCGCGTAGCAGTAGCCGGCGAACAGCAGCGCCTGGAAGAACACCATCGACACCGCCCATACCGACGGCGAGCCGCCGAGCTTGGGCAGCACCATCTTGGCGAAGATCGGCTGCACGGAGAACAGGAGCAGAGCGGACAGGAACAGCGCGCCGGCGAAGGCGAAGAGCAGCACCGCCTTGTCCTGCGCCAGCGCGCGCCAGCGCGCGAGGCTGCGCAAGGTGCCGACTACGGCGTTCATCGACGTCTCCCGGCCGGGGTAGGTTTTCCGAAACGCTACCCGCAACCTGTTGAGACGCGGTTACCGCAGCGGGCGGCGGCCTTGTGCTGCGCGCCGCCGCGGGCCTAGAGTCCCAGATCGTTGCGGGGGTGTGGCGGCGCGGCCGCAGGCGCCGCCTGCGGATGCGGCCGTCGGCGGGATGCGGAAGGATGACTGGCGTGCTCGGTAGGGACCTGTTCTCGCTCGAGGGCAAGGCGGCGCTGGTGACGGGCGCCTCCTCGGGCTTCGGCGCGCGCTTCGCGCGGGTGCTGGCGGGCGCCGGTGCCAGGGTGGCGCTGGCGGCGCGGCGGCGCGACCGGCTCGAGCGGCTGGCGGGCGAGATCGCCGCGTCCGGCGGCCGGGCCGTTCCCCTCGCCATGGACGTGACCGATCCGGCCTCGGTAGCTCAGGCTTTCGCCGAGGCGGAGGCGGCGCTCGGGCCCGTCACCGTCCTCGTCAACAACGCCGGCATCCCCTCGCGGTCCTTCTTCACGGAGACCGGCGAGGAGGAATGGCGCGAGGTGATGTCGGTCAACCTCGACGGGGTCTATCGCGTCGGCCGCGAGGGGGCGCGGCGCATGGTGGCGAACGGCACTGGCGGCTCGATCGTCAACATGGCCTCGATGCTGGGCATGGGCGTGCTCAAGGCGCTCTCCACCTACTCCGCCTCCAAGGCGGCGGTCATCAGCCTTACGCGCTCCATGGCCCTGGAGCTCGCCCGCCACCGCATCCGCGTCAACGCGCTGGCGCCAGGCTACTTCGCCACCGAGTTCAACACCGAGTATCTGGCGGGCGAGGCCGGCCGGCGCATGCTGGCCAAGGTGCCGATGGCACGCGCCGGAGCGGTGGAGGAGCTTGACGGGCCGCTCCTTCTGCTCGCCTCCGATGCCGGCTCGTTCATGACCGGCACCATCCTCACCGTCGACGGCGGCCACCTCCTGTCGATGGGCTGAGCCTCCGGGTCGACCCCCTCCGGGCCACCGGCCGCAACGCCGCCCGCCTCACTTCATCTTGGAGCGGAAGTCGGGCTTGCGCTTCTCGCGGAAGGCGGCCGCGCCCTCCTTGGACTCCTCGGTCTGGTAGTAGAGGGCGAGCGCCTGGAAGCCGAGCGCGCCGATGCCGCGGATGTTCTCGCTGTCGGCGTTGAACGAGCGCTTGGCGATGGCGAGCGCGGTCGGGCTCTTTTCCAGGAGCTCCTCGCACCACCTGGCCACCTCCGCGTCGAGTTGCTCGTGCGGCACCACCACGTTGGCGAGACCCATGGCCAGCGCCTCCTGGGCCGTGTACCGGCGGCACAGGTACCAGATCTCGCGCGCCTTCTTCTCGCCGACGCAGCGGGCGAGGTAGGCCGTGCCCCAGCCCGGGTCGACCGAGCCCATGCGCGGGCCCACCTGGCCGAAGATGGCCTTGTCGGAGGCGATGGTGAGGTCACAGATGGTGGCCAGCACGTTGCCGCCGCCGATGGCATAGCCCGGCACCCGCGCGATCACGGGCTTGGGCACGTCGCGGATCAGCGACTGCAACTCCTCGATCGGCATGCCGTTGGTGCCGCGGCCCTCGTAGCTGCCCACGTGCGAGGACTGGTCGCCGCCGGTGGAGAAGGCCCGGTCGCCGGTGCCGGTGAGCACGATCACGCCGATGTCCCGGTTCCAGCCGGCCTTGAGGAAGGCCTGGATCAGCTCCTCCACGGTGTGGGCGCGGAAGGCATTGAGCACCTTCGGCCGGTTGATGGTGATGGTGGCGACCCCCTTCTCCTCCTTGTAGAGGATGTCGGTGAACTCTGTGCTCATTGGCTCCTGCTCTCGGTTCGTGGCTGTGCCGCTAGTCCAGCCTATCGCGGGCCCTGCCGCAACGAGCAAAATCAAGGCGCGGGCGCGAGGCGATTGGTCGCGCAGCGGGCGGCGCGGGGAGCAGCGCGCCCGTGCCGCACCGCCCGCCGCAGGCCGCGGACCTTAAGGGGAAATTCAGGACTGGAGGGCTATCGAGACGCCGGTCGAGCATCCGGTTACGAGGCGTCGATGAGCCTGCCCAGCCCAGCGTCCCTCCTGGAGGTGCCGGGCGTGCTGCTCGCCCACCTCGCCGACAAGCTCGCCCGCCTCCTGCTCTCGCCCGGCTCCTCCTTCTCGCTCGCCTCGCTCTTCACCGCGCTCGGAATCGCCATCCTCTTTCTCGGCTGGAGGCGCAAGGGCAGGAGCATCAGGCCCAGGGTGCTGCTGCGTGCGCTGTTTCCGCGCCGGCTCCTCGCCAGCCCGTCGAGCCGGGCGGACATGGGCTTCTTCCTGTTCAATGCCCTGCTGGCGAGCGCCCTCTTCGGCTGGGCGATCCTGTCCTACCACCTGGTGAGCAACGTCGTGAACGACGCGCTCATCTCCGCCTTCGGGGCGCGCGCGCCGACCGCGCTGTCGGAGCTGCACAGTGCCGCCCTTCTCACCGTGGCGCTGTTCCTCGCCTATGAGCTCGGCTACTGGATCGACCACTACCTGAGCCACCGCATTCCCTTCCTGTGGGAGTTCCACAAGGTGCACCATACCGCCGAGGTGCTCTCCCCGCTCACCAATTTCCGCGTGCATCCGGTGGACAGCCTGGTGTTCTACAACATCCAGGCGCTGGTGATGGGGCTCACCGGCGGGCTCGTGAACTTCGCCTTGGGCAAGAGCATCGCCCACTTCACCATCGCCAACAGCAACATCATCACGCTCGCCTTCACCTACCTGCTCACCCACCTGCAGCACTCGCACCTGTGGATCGTCTTTCCCGGCATCTGGGGCCGCATCTTCCTGAGCCCGGCGCACCACCAGATCCACCACTCGGCCAATCCGATCCATTTCGACAAAAACCTCGGCGCCTCGCTCGGCATCTTCGACTGGCTGTTCGGGACGCTCCATGTGCCCTCGCGCCGGCGCGAGCGGCTCACCTTCGGCGTGGAGCCGAGGTCGCCCGAGCAGCACAGCCTGCGCGGCGGGCTGATCGCGCCGGTGGGGGATGCGCTCGCGCATCTGAAGCCGCTGCTGCCGCTGGCGGCCGGCGAGGCGCGCGGGCAGGCGCAGGCGGTGGCGGCGCGGCCGCAGCCGACCGCGCCCACCTCCGTCTAAGCCGGACTTCGGCTCAGTCGGCGAGCGGCCGATCGGGCCTTGTCGGGGGCAGCCCCGCCGCCCTCACACGTGGGTGCGGCCGGGCGCGCCGCGCGCCCACTCGGCCCAGTAGCGCTGCAGCGTGCCGGTCGCGGACGCCACGGCGTCGCCCATCATGGCCAGCACGCCGGTGTGCACGGCAGGGCCTGGGGCGCGGTGCCGGCGCCCGTATGCAGCCGTCGCGGCCCCCGCGTCCTGCCGCAGGTTCCGCCTGAGCTCGGCGATGTGCGCCATCAGGACCTGCCGCTGCCGGCGCAGCTCGGCCAGTCGCGCCAGCTGCTCGGCCGAGCGCTTCGACTTCAATGCGGCGCTGTGCTCGACGTTGACGTTCTTGAGCATGGTGCGCAGCGCCGCGATCTCGCGAGTGTCTTTCATGGGTTCCCTCCGTCGCCCGCACGCTGCAGTGATTCCTGTGACGGGAAAGCGACCAAGCGTTGGCGAATTCGCGGCGCTTCGGCGACGGCGCCCCCTCACGGAGCCGTCCGCTCCTTGGCGGCCCTGGCCTGCTCGGCGGCGTCCTGGGCGAACAGCTCCTCCAGCTCCTGGGTGTGGCTCTTGGCCAGCTCCTGCAGCTTCTCGAGGTCGGTATAGTGCTTGTAGTCCTCGTAGAGGCGGCGCCGGTCGGCGGCCATGAAGGTGTCGACCGCGAAGCGCACGTCGCGCTCGGAGAGGCCGAGGCCCCTCAGCAGCTCGCGGGTGAGGTCGAGTGAGGACAGGAAGGTCTCGCGGCGGATCACCTTGATGCCGAGGTCCATCAGCTGGTGGGTGTGGCGGCGGTGGCGGGAGCGGGCGTAGATCGGCACGTGCGGGTAGCGCTGCCTCACCATCTGCGCCGTCCTCAGCGAGGCCTCCACGTTGTCGATGGCGAGCACGAAGGCGCGCGCCTTGGCGGTCTGGGCCGCGTCCAGGATCTCCGGCCGGCTGGCGTCGCCGTAGAAGGCGCGGGCGCCGTACTTGCGCACGGTGTCGATGTGCTCGGGGTTGGAGTCGAGCGCGGTGAACGGAATCTTCTTGGCGAGCAGGATGCGGGCCACGATCTGGCCGACGCGGCCGAAGCCGGCGATCACCACGTGGCCGTCGTTGTCGGGCAGGGCGTCGAAGGCGCGCATCACCGCCGCCCTGGGCGCCAGCATCTCGTCGAGCAGGAGCAGCAGCGGCGTGGCCGCCATCGACAGCGTGACGGCCACCGCCAGCAGGTCGGCCGCCGGCTTCTCCAGCACGCCGGCGGCGACGCCGCCGGTGAGGAGCACGAAGGCGAACTCGCCGCCCTGGGCGATGGCGAGCGCCAGCCGCCGCGCCGGCGCCGCCTCCAGCCCGGCGCGGCGCCCGAGCAGGAACAGGATGCCGGCCTTGACCGCCAGCAAGCCGGCGACGATGGCCGCCACCGTGCTCGCACGGTCGACCATCAGGCTCAGGTCGAGCGACATGCCGATGGCGGTGAAGAACAGGCCGAGCAGCAGGCCCTCGAAGGGGGCGATGTCGGCCTCGATCTCGTGGCGGTAGTCGGAGTCGGCGAGCAGCACGCCGGCGATGAAGGCGCCGAGCGATGCCGACAGCCCCGCCTGCTCCATCACCAGGGTCACGCCCACCACGGTGAGCAGCGCGCAGGCGGTCATGGCCTCCTTGACCCGGGTGCGGGCGACGATGCGGATGACGCCGTCGAGCACGTAACGACCCACCACCACCACCAGGAGGATGACGCCGATGGCCTTGAGTGCGGCCAGCATCTCCATCTGCTGGGCGGCCTCGCGCACGGACACGGCAAAGAGCGGGGTGAGGGCGATGAGCGGGATGGCGGCGAGGTCCTGGAACAGCAGCACGGCGAAGGCCATGCGGCCGTGGCGCAGGGCGAGCTCGCCCTTCTCCTCGAGCACCTGCAGAGCGAAGGCGGTGGAGGAGAGCGACAGCGCAAGCCCCGCGAACAGCGCCGCCTGCCAGGCGAGCCCGGCAGCCACCGCAACCAGCGCGAGCACGGCGGTCGTCACCGCGACCTGGGCGCCGCCCACGCCGAAGATGGCCGCGCGCATCGCCCACAGGCGTCGGGGCCGCAGCTCCAGGCCGATCAGGAACAGAAGCAGCACCACCCCGAACTCGGCGAAGTGCAGGATGGAGGTGACCTCGTAGACCGAGTAGACGAAGCCGATGCCGAACGGGCCGATCAACACGCCCACCAGCAGGTAGCCCAGCACGTTGCCGATGCGCAGCAGCTTGGCGAGGGGGGCGGCCACCACGGCGGCGGCCAGGAACAGCGCCACCTGGGTCAATGTGACATTGGTCATGGCTCTGCCCCGCCGTCCTCATCCCGCCAAGAGCTGCCGGGTGTTCCAACAGCTGCCGGGTGTTGATAAGGACCATGGCGGGGGCAAGGCAACCGCCGGCGCGCGCGGGCTGGCGGGCTGTGGGCGGGCGCGCGGCGGGCGGCCCCAACGTCGCTGCTTTCAGCTCACGTTACAAAAGCACGACGAAAGGCGGCAACGTCGCAGATCGCCCAAAGCAGCGCAGGCGCGATGGGATGCGGAGCCGGACCGCAAAACCGCGCGCACCAAGACTATGCAGCGACGGCGTTAGCGGGCGCCAATCGGCATCTTCATCGCGGCGGCAACAAGAGCCGCACGATCCCCTTTGCCCTCCTCGTCGAACGCGGCAGCGGCGGCTGGAATTCACTGAACAGCTGTCGCCGATAAATCGCAGCGCCAATGCTTGAGCACTCCGCAGGCCATTTTCGGCTGAAGATTCTGCAGCTTCCATCGACTCACGCAGAGCGCGCCGGCGGCTTGGGATGGATGAACTCCCAGGGCGAGGCCTCGCTGCCCTGCGCCACCTCCACCTCGATCAGCACCGGCCGGGTGGTGCCGATCACCTGGGCCAGCACGCGCTCGAGTTCATCGGGCGAGCCCACGCGGTGGGCCTCGACCCCGAACGAGCGCGCCAGCAGCTGGAAGTCGGGATTGTCGAGCACGGCGCCGATCACCCGGTTGGCAAAGCGCGTGCGCTGGTCGCGCAGCACGTTGCCATAGGCGGCGTTGTTGAACACGATGGCGATCACGCCGAGGCCGTGCTGGACGGCAGTGGCCAGCTCCTGCACGGCGAACATGAAGCCGCCGTCGCCCGCCACCGACACCACCGGCCGCTCCGGGTGCGCCGCCTTGACGCCGAGCGCGGCGGGAAAGCCGAAGCCCAGCGTGCCCTGGTAGCCCTCGCTCACGTAGGTGCGGGGGGCGAGCACCGGGTAGCCGAAGTAGGAGGTGAAGCCCACCTGCGCGAGCTCGGTGACGAAGAAGCCCTCGCGCGGCAGCACCGCGCGGATGGCGTCGAGATAGGCGAGCTGCGGCTGCACCTTCTCGATCTCCCGGCGCGCCTCGGCCTTGGCGGCGGCGATGCGGGCCCGCGCTTCGGCCGCGATCTTGGCAGCGGGCGACCGCGCCCCCGCCTTGCGCCCGCGCAGGCGGCGGACGGCGGCGGTGAGCGCGCGCGTGCCGGCATCGGCGTCGGCGACGATGCCGGCGTGCGGCACCAGGCGGCGCATCTCCGCCGCGTCGATGTCGATGCGCACGAGGTGGGGCGGGGCCTGCGGGCGGTCGACGAGGTTCATCATGCCGGTCCAGCGCATGTAGGGCATCTCCACGCGCGAGCCGATGCCAACGAGGGCGTCGGTCTGCGGCCACAGGCGGTAGGCCGCCCACGAGGAGACGCCGAGCGGGTGGTCCTCCGGCACGATGCCGCGCCCGCCGCGGAAGGCTGCCACCGGCGCGTCGAGCTCCTCGGCCAGCGCGCGCACGGCCTCGCTCGCGTGCTGGGCGCCGCTGCCCACCATGATCATCGGCCGCCTCGCCGCCGCGAGCAGGCGGGCGGCAGCCTCCACCTCGGCCGGCGAGGGCGCAGGCGGGCGCGGCAGAACGGCCGCGTCCAGCGGCTCGACGTAGCCGCTGGCGGCCATCGTGTCCCACGCCATCTCCACCGCCACCGGGCCGGGGCGGCCGGACAGCATCTGGCGGAAGGCCTCGTTGACGATCTCCGGCGCCTCGGCCGGACGCTCGATGCGCGCCGACCACTTGGTGAGCGTGCGCAGGGTGGCGAGCTGGTCGGGCAGCTCGTGCAGGTGCCCGCGGCCGCGGCCGAGGAAGGCGGAGGGCACCTGGCCGGTGATGCACAGCACCGGCGCGCAGCAGCCGTAGGCCGTGCACAGTGCCGCCCCCGTATTGAGCACGCCGGGCCCCGGCACCACCGCATAGACCCCGGGCCTGCCGGTCGAGCGCGCGTAGCCGAAGGCCATGTAGCCGCAGGCCTGCTCGTGGCGCGCGCCGATCGTGCGCACCGCGTCGGCGCGCTGCTGGAGGGCGTCGAACAGCGGGTAGAGCTGGGCGCCGGGCAGGCCGAACACCACCTCCACGCCGTTGGCGATCAGGGCCTCGACGATGGCCATGCCGCCGGTCATGGTCGCCGCCTCGCGCTTCTGCTGCATCGCCCGCCCTTGCCCAGCTGCCCGCCGGCCGGAAGCCCGCTCCTCCGGCCCACTGCGGCTTATAGAGCCCTTCGGCGTGCCCATGGAATAGCCGTTGGGCCGGCCCGTGCGGGGTATCGCCTCGCCCGGCCGCCTTGGGATAGAAAAGGGGCGCGTGCGGGAGCTGTTGTCGGCTCCATCCCGGGGTGTCGGCCATGCAGGGCAGGGCTGCGCTGATTGCCATCATGGCCTTCGCGGCCGGCCTCGGCACCGCCGCCTATGCGGCCCCGCGCACGCTCGCCCACATGTGGTATCCGGCCCGCTGCTGCGGCGGCCACGACTGCATGATGGTCGACAGCATCGAGATGCTGGAGGACGGCGACATGCTCTTCCGCGCCGGCTCGATCTCGGTGGTGGTGCCGGCCGAGTTCCAGCGTCTGCCCTCCCAGGACAGCCACACGCACATCTGCGTCTACCGCATCAACAGCGGCGAGTACCGCCCGCGCTGCGTGTTCGTGCCCGGCACCACGTGAGCCCCGTGCCCCGGCCGGCCCGCCGTCAGCCGCGGCTCAGGCCCTTCTGGGCCAGCGCCGAGAGATATTCGGCCCAGCGCTTTTCGCGCTCGCGGTCGAGCGTCTCCAGGTAGCTCCAGGCAAAGAGGCCGGTGTCATGGCCGTCGTCGAAGACGATGCGCACGGCGTAGTTGCCGACCGGCCTGAGCTCCTTGATCTTGACGTTCTTCTTCCTGGCTACCGTCACGCGCTGGGATGGGGAGTGGCCCTGCACCTCGGCCGACGGGCTCATCACGCGCAGCATCTCGGCCGACAGCGTGAACGGCTTGCGGCCCTCGAAGGCGACGACGAGCTCGCCCCCGCCGGCGCCGATCTCCAGCCTGGGCTGACCCAGGCGCGCGCCCGCCGCCTCCTGCAGCCCGGCCCAGGCGCGGGCGGCGATGTCACGGTAGATCTGGGCGTGCGGGCTGTCGGGCGCCGAGGCCACGATCGGCTGGCCGGCGTCGGAGGTGGCGCGGATGTCGATGTGCAGCGGCACGGCGCCAAGAAAGGGGATGTTGAGCTTCTCCGCCTCCTGCTCCGCCCCGCCGTGGCCGAAGATGTCGCTGCGCTCCCCGCACTTGGGGCACACGAAGTAGCTCATGTTCTCGATAATGCCGAGCACCGGCACGTCGACCTTGCGGAACATGTTGAGGCCCTTGCGGGCATCGATCAGGGCCAGGTCCTGCGGGGTGGAGACGATGATGGCGCCCGACAGCGGCACCTGCTGGGCCATGGTGAGCTGCACGTCGCCGGTGCCGGGCGGCATGTCGATGACGAGCACATCGAGATCGCCCCAGGCCACGTCGCGCAGCATCTGGGTGAGCGCGGAGACCACCATCGGCCCCCGCCAGATGATGGGCGTGCCCTCCTCCACTAGGAAGCCCATCGACATCGCCTCCAGGCCGAAGCCCTGCATGGGCCTGAGCGTATTGCCGTGCGCCACCTGCGGGCGGCCGGCGAGGCCCAGAAGGCGCGGCTGCGAGGGGCCGTAGATGTCGGCGTCGAGAATGCCGGCCTTGAGCCCGATCGCCTGCAGGCCGAGGGCAAGGTTGACCGCCGTCGTCGACTTGCCGACGCCGCCCTTGCCGGAGGCCACCGCGATCATGTGCTTGATGCCGGCGACGCGGGCGGTCTGGCCGCGTCCGGGTCCGGCCGGCGCCGGCGCGGCGGGCGCAGCCGAGGGGGCGGCCCCGCCCATGCCCCGGGCACGCGCCTCCCGCACCCTGGCGCTCTCCGGCACCCCGCCGCCGCGGGGGCCGCCAGGCGGGGCGCCGCGCGGCCTCTCCGCCGTCAGCACCGCCATCACGCCGCCGACGCCGCCGATCTCGCCGACCACCTTCTCCGCCGCCTGGCGCAGGGGCTCGAGCTCCCCGGCCCGCTCCGCCGGCACGGTGATCGAGAAGGACACCCGGCCGTCCCGGATCACGATCTCGGAGACGAGGCCGAGATCGACGATGTTGCCCTGCATGTCGGGCCCTTTGACCCGGCGCAGGCGCTCGATCACCTGCTCTTTGGTGACGCTCATCGGCTGTCTCTTGCTCGCGAAGGTTGCCGGGCGTCCGGGCTACCCGGAATGCGCATGCCGGCCGGCATTGTGGCAGACGCCCTCCTCCATGTCACCGCGCGCCCCGGAGAATTCAAGGGCGGGCTGAGCCGCCACGGCGCGGCCGCAAAGCTCCGCAAGATGGTGCAAATTGGCGAACGGGGGGCAATTCCTGCGGGCCGCACCGGTTGCCAGTGAACGTCCCATCCAAGTAAACGTCGGGGCGCGGGAAGGCAGGGTCGGTGGGGCTCGCACGCATCGTGGGCTGCCCATCAGGTCGAGGTCAACGCCGGCGCCGGCACCGCATGGTGCGCAGCCAGCGTGGGCCGCATTGCGTCAAGGGAGACTGACATGTCGCTCAGAAATTTCGTGTGTGGAGCAGCTGGCGCCGCCGTCCTGGTCGGGGTGATGGCCGTCGTCGATGCAGCCCCGGCCAGTGCCCGCTGCCGCGATCACGTGTCGGGGCGCGAGGAGTCGGGCAAGATCCGCTTCTTCACGGAGGGCAAGGCGCGCCGCAACTGGTCGGAGCGGGTGCGTCGCCGCTACAGCGCCGAGTACGACAACTGGAACCTGGCGCGCAGAAAGACCATGGTGTGCCGCAAGGGCGCGCCTGGCCGCACGTGGTACTGCCGCGCTGCCGCCACGCCCTGCAACCGGACCTGACCGGCGGACCTCGCCGGCCGCCCCGGGCCATGCGGGTGCACACAATCGCGAGCGTGAGCCGGGCCGGCGCCATGGCGCCGGCCCGCTGCATTGAGGAGCCGCATCGGCGCGGCGGCGTCCGCCAATTTCGCTCTGGACCACCAACGGCGCCTCCAATAAGGTGACGGCGTCGGTCCGACAATCCGACACGCGGCGGCCCGCGCCGACGCAAGACAAAGTGCAAGGAGCGATACGTCCGTCATGGTCGCGCAAGCCGCTTTGCGCACCTCCGCCGAAGCAGGCGCTGCGCCGCTGCTCAGCGTGCGCAACGTATCGGTCCGGTTCGGCGGCATCGTCGCCCTCGACGGGGTGTCCTTCGACGTGCCGGCCGGCCGCATCGTCGGCCTGATCGGCCCCAACGGCGCCGGCAAGACCACCCTCTTCAACTGCCTGTCGCGGCTCTACGTGCCCAACGAGGGCGACATCCTGTTCGAGGGCCGCTCCATACTCTCCGAACCGCGCCACGCCATCCCCGTGCTGGGCATCGGCCGCACCTTCCAGAACGTGGCCCTGTTCGACCGCATGAGCGTGCTCGACAACATCAAGGTGGGCTGCCACAGCCGCACCTCGACCGGGTTCATCACCAACGCCCTGCGCCTGCCGCGGTCCGACCCCGAGGAGCGCCGAATCACCGAGCGCGCCGAGGAGCTCATCTCCTTCATGGACCTGCAGGCCTACGCGCGGCATCCGGCTGGCGGCCTGCCCTTCCCGGTGAGGAAGCGCGTGGAGCTTGCGCGCGCGCTCGCCGGCAACCCCAAGCTCCTGCTGCTCGACGAGCCGGCCGCCGGCCTCAACCACGACGAGGTCGACGTGTTGCGCGGCCAGATCCGGCGCGTGCGTGACAGCCAGCACGTCACCGTGCTGCTGGTCGAGCACCACATGAGTCTCGTCATGTCGGTGTCCGACCGGGTGGTGGCCATCGACTTCGGCCGCAAGATCGCCGAGGGCACGCCGGCGGAGGTGCAGCGCAACCCGGACGTGATCCGCGCCTATCTCGGGACGGGAGGCTGAGATGGCGGCGCTGCTCGAGCTGAACGGCCTCAAGGCCTACTACGGGCAAACCCAGGCGCTGCACGACGTGAGCCTCTCGCTCGAGCAGGGCGGCATCACCACGCTGCTCGGCGCCAACGGCGCCGGCAAGACCACCACGCTGCGCGCCATCTGCAACATGGTGCGCACCGAGGGCTCGATCCGCTTCGACGGCCGGCCCATCGGCGGGCGGCCGACCGAGGAGGTGGTGCGGATGGGCGTGGGCCACGTGCCGGAAGGGCGCGGCACCTTCACCAACCTCACGGTCGACGAGAACCTGCGCGTTGCTGCCTACACCCGCAAGGACAGGGCCGCGGTCGAGCGCGACCGCGAGATGGTGTTCGAGTACTTCCCGATCCTCCGGGAGCGCCTCACCCAGCAGGCGGGCACGCTTTCCGGCGGCGAGCAGCAGATGCTCGCCATCTCGCGCGCGCTGATGGGCGCCCCGCGCCTGATGCTGCTCGACGAGCCCTCCTTCGGCCTCGCCCCGCTCATCGTGCAGGAGATCTTCCGCATCATGCGGCGCATCAACGCCGAGGCCAAGGTGAGCATGCTGCTGGTGGAGCAGAACGCGGCGCTGGCGCTCGATCTCGCCGATCACGCCTACGTGCTCGAGACGGGGCGCATCGTCATGTCCGGCAAGGCCTCCGAGATCAAGAGCGACGAGGCCATCCGCAAATCCTATCTCGGCTACTGAAAGGGGGCCGCCCGAAAATGGAGCAGCTCGTCCAGCAGGTCGCCTCGGGGCTCGCCAACGGCGCCATCTACGCCTGCCTCGCCCTGGCGCTGGTGATGATCTTCGTCTCCACCGACCATATCAACTTCGCCCAGGGCGAGATGGCCATGTTCAGCGCCTACCTGGTGTGGCAGGTGCTGCAGTGGGGGGTGAGCTTCTGGGTGGCGCTGCCGATCGTGGCCCTGCTCTCCTTTCTCATCGGGGTTGGCATCGAGCGGGTGATCCTGCGGCCCCTGCACAGCGCGCCGATCTTGTCCGTGGTGGTGGTGTTCATCGGCATCCTGGCCATCTTCCACTCGCTGGCCGGCGCCATCTGGGGCCACACCATCAAGGAGGTGCCCTCGCCGTTCCCCAGGATCACCTTCGCCGGCTCCGGCTACATCGGCCCGCATCAGATCGGCATGGTGGTGGTCACCGTCCTGCTGCTGCTGGCGCTGTTCGCCTTCTTCCGCTTCACGCCGCTGGGGCTCGCCATGCGGGCGGCGGCGCAGAACCCGGCGTCGGCGCGGCTCGCCGGCATCCGCGTCGACTGGATGCTGGCGCTGGGCTGGGGGCTCGCCGCCGCCATCGGCGCCGTCGCCGGCAGCCTCGTGGCGCCGGTCGTCTATCTGGAGCCCAACATGATGGCGTCGATCCTGCTCTACGGCTTCGCCGGCGCGCTGGTGGGCGGCATCTCGAGCCCCGGCGGGGCGGTGGCCGGCGGCTTCATCGTCGGCGTGCTCGAGAACCTCGTCGCCTATTTCGGCAACCTGCTCGAGAAGGCGAGCGGGGTCTACATCGTCGGCAATGGCGAGAAGCTCTCCGTGGCGCTCATCATCGTCATCACCGTGCTCACCCTCAAGCCCAGCGGCCTGTTCGGCCACGTGACCGTGAAGCGGGTGTAGGACATGGCGACGACCACGACAGCCAACGGCGTGGCGGGGGCGCGCAGGGTGGGCGCGGCGGGCGGCCTGGCGGCCTGGTGGATGTGGCTGATGATCGCCGTGCTGGCGCTGCTGCCGATCCTCGGCGGCAAGACCGGCCTCATCAGCAACTACATGTTCCTGCAGCTGTCGCTGATGATCGTCTACGCCATCGCCGTGCTGGGCCTCAACCTGCTCACCGGCTTCAACGGCCAGATCTCCCTCGGCCACGGCGCCTTCTTCGCCGTCGGCGCCTACGTGGCGGCGATCCTCATCGATCAGGCCAGCTGGCCCTACTGGGCGACGCTGCCGGTGGCGGCCGCCGTCTGCTTCGTGGTCGGCTACCTGTTCGGCCTGCCGGCGCTGCGGCTCGAGGGCCACTACCTGGCCCTCGCCACCTTCGCGCTCGCCGTGGCCGTGCCCCAGATCCTCAAGTACCGCCACTTCGAGTGGTTTACCCACGGCGTGCAGGGCATCAACATCTTCAAGCCCGACCCGCCTTTCGGCCTGCCGCTCAGCGCCGACCAGTGGATGTACCTGATCGTGCTGGCGGTGGCCGTGGTCATGTTCTGGGTGGCGCGCAACCTGCTCGACAGCCGCACCGGCCGGGCCATGATGGCGATCCGCGACCACACCATGGCCGCGAGCACCATGGGCATCAACGTCGCCCATTACAAGACGGTGGTGTTCGGGATCAGCGCGCTCTACACCGGCGTGGCGGGCGCGCTGCACGCCATCATCTTCGAGTTCGTGGCGCCCGACAGCTTCCGCTTCGAGCTGTCGATTGCCATTCTGGTCGGCGCAGTGGTGGGCGGCATCGCCTCGCTGCCGGGCGCGGTGATCGGCGGCGTATTCGTGCAGGTGATCGAGAAATACGCCGATGCGCTCACCAAGAAGATAACGGCCACCGTCAACCTGCCGATCGACCTCGAGCCGTGGACCATCTACGGCATCGCGCTGATCGTTCTCATGTACACCATGCCGATGGGCATAGCGGGCGGCATCGCCCTGCTGTGGCGGCGTTTCAAGCGATCGTGACGGCGCCAGTGCGCTCCGCCGCGATCAGGACGATGGACTAGGCAAAGGAGGAAACCGCACATGACGCAGACGACACGCAGACTGCTGCTCGCCGGCTCGGGCGCGCTCGCGCTCGCGCTCGCCGCAGCCCCGGCCTCGGCGCAGAAGAAATACGACGAGGGTGCCACCGATACCGAGATCAAGATCGGCAATACCAACCCCTACTCGGGTAACGCCTCGGCCTACGGCACCATTGGCAAGACCATCGATGCCTACTTCAAGATGGTCAACGAGCAGGGCGGCATCAACGGCCGCAAGATCAACTTCATCAGCTACGATGACGGCTATGCCCCGCCCAAGACGGTGGAGATGGTGCGCAAGCTGGTGGAGGAGGACAAGGTGCTGTTCGTCTTCCAGACGCTCGGCACGCCGCCCAACACGGCGATCCACAAGTACATGAACGCCAAGAAGGTGCCACACCTGTTCGTGGCCACCGGCGCCTCCAAGTGGGGCAATCCCAAGGAGTTCCCGTGGACGATGGGCTTCCAGCCCGACTACGTCACCGAGGCCATCATCTACGCCAAGCACATCCTGGCCAACGTCAAGGACCCCAAGATCGGCGTCCTCATGCAGAACGACGACTACGGCAAGGACTACTTCAACGGCTTCAAGCAGGGGCTCGGCAAGGACGCCGACAAGCTGATCGTGCAGCTCTCCACCTACGAGGTGACCGATCCCACCGTCGACAGCCAGATGATCCAGCTCAAGAACTCGGGCGCCAACGTGTTCTTCAACATCACCACGCCCAAGTTCGCGGCACAGGCCATCCGCAAGGCGGCCGAGATCGGCTGGAAGCCGGCGCACTACCTCAACAACGTGTCGGCTTCGATCGGCACCGTCATGAAGCCGGCGGGCTTCGAGAACGGCCAGGGCACTATCACGGCCTACTACATCAAGGACCCGACCGATCCGCAGTTCGCCAACGACAAGGACGTGGTCGAGTGGAAGGCTTTCATGGGCAAGTACTATCCGACGGGCAACCTGCAGGACAGCTCGAACGCCTACGGATACGCGGTCTCCAACCTTCTGCACATCGTCCTCAAGCAGTGCGGTGACGACCTGACGCGCGCCAACGTCATGAAGCAGGCCGCCAACATCAGGGGCGTGCAGCTGCCGATGGTGCTCGACGGCATAAAGGTCAATACCAGCCCGACCGACTTCTATCCGCTGCAGTCGGTGCGGCTGGCGCGGTTCAAGGGTGAGAAGTGGGAGCTGTTCGGCGAGATCCTGTCGAACGAGAGCTCCACCAACTGAGCGCGGTGAAAGCGGCCTCGGCTGCCGCGCCCGAGCGGCAGCCGAGGCTTCCGAGACAAGGAAATGACCCAGACCAGCGCCAGGTTCGAGCGCATCAGGCCGCGGCCGGCCTACGAGCTTGTCGCTGAGGCGATCGAGAAGAAGATCCTCGCCGGCCGCCTCAAGCCCGGCGACCCGATCGGCACCGAGTCGGAGCTGGTGCGCCAGTTCGGCGTCAACCGCTCCACCGTGCGCGAGGGCATCCGCCTGCTCGAGCAGTCGGGCCTTGTTGCCCGCGAGGCGAGCCGGCGCCTGTCGGTCGCCGCCCCGCACTACCACCGCCTCGCCACCCGCATGACGCGCGCGCTGATCCTGCAGCAGGTGACGTTCCGCGAGCTGTGGGCGACCTCGCGCGCGCTCGAGCCGGCCGCCGTCGAGCAGGCCATGGACAACGCCACCGACGAGGACCTGGCGGCGCTCGCCTCCAACGTGGAGAAGACGCGCAAGGCCAAGGGCGATCCCGCCGCCGTGGCCGAGCTCGACGCCGAGTTCCATAAGCTCATCACCCGCGCCGCCCACAACCGCGTGCTGCTGCTCGCCAAGGAGCCCTCCAGCATGCTGGTGCGGCCGACCACCGCCTTCATCATCACCAAGAACCCCGGCGGCATCCCGCGCCTGATCGAGGCGCACGCCCACATCCTCGATGCCATCGTGCGCCGCGACCGCGACAAGGGCCGGCTGTGGGTCGACCGCCACCTGCGCGACTGGAAGGCGGGCTTCGAGCGCGCCGGCATGGACCTCGACAGCCCCGTGGGCCCGCTCGAGGTGGCGGCGCTCGGCATCAAGCTTCCCGCCCACGACGAGCGCTAGACTAGCCCGCGCGCGGCAAGGCAGCCGGCCCGCGGCGGCGGCATCCGCGGATCGGGGCTCGGCGCCGGCGGGGCTGGCCGTGGTGGCGGGCGGCCGCCCGGAGGCCACCCGCTGCTGGCTTGGCGGCGGCCTACTTCATCGCATCCACGCCGGCCTTGGCGCACTGCTCGTCCTGGTCGCCGGTGACCCCGCTCACCCCGACCGCGCCGGTGACCTTGCCGTTGACCATGAGGGGCAGTCCGCCCGGAGACGCGAAGACTCCCGGCAGGGTCGCGGTCGCCGGGCTCCCCTTGTTGATGACGTCGGCGAAGGCGCGCGTCGGCCGGCGGTAGGTGGCGGCGGCCTTCGCCTTGCCGATGGCGATATCCATGCTCGCGTACTGCGTGTTCTCCATGCGCTCGAAGTACACCAGATAGCCGTGCGTATCGACGACCGCCACAGCCACGTTCCAGCTGTTCTTCTGGCACTCCGCCAGCGTTGCCGCAGCCACCTTCTTGGCCGTGGCTATGTCGACGGACGGGCCGTAGTCGGGACGACGATCCTGCGCGGTCGCCGGGGCGGCGATGCCGAGCACCAAGGCAGCGATGATCGGAACGAATGCTCTCGCAAACATGGGTCCTCCCTGGGGCGTTCGTAGGTGAGTGGGCCGGTGCCGAAACGGGGCCTGCCCGGGCTTCAGGCTAGCACCAGATTGGGACCGGTGGACGCTGAATGAATTTTGGCGGAGCGGGAATAAACCTCGCGCGGCACCGTAGCCGGCGCGCCCCGGCGACGCGTGCGCTCCCACTCGGCGCGCAAAAAGCCGAGCGCAATCAAGCTCATTCCCCGTGAGCGGCAAGTAGGCGGGCTGACTGCCAGGGATTTGCGGCGTCAGGCCGCGCGCAGGGGGAAGGTCAGCGCCTCGATCTTGTTGCCGTCGGGGTCGAGGATGAAGGCACCGAAGTAGCCGGTCATGGCCGCCTGCCGCGGCCCCGGCTCGCCGGCGCTCCGCCCGCCCCGTGCCAGCGCCGCGGCGTGGAAGGCGCGCACCGCCGCCTCGTCGCCCGCGCGCAGGGCCACGTGCGCGCCGGGATCGGCCGGCGCCGGGCCGAGGCCGGGGCGGAGGTTGAGCCACAGCTCGGGGTACCTCTTGCCGAAGCCGACCGTGGCGGGCCGCTCCACCAGCCTCGTGTAGCCGAGCGGCGCCAGCACCTCAGTGTAGAAGGCGGCCGCCTCGGCGAGGTTGCGCACCGGGACGGAGACGTGGTCGATCATGGGCGAAGCCTCCCCCAAAGATTGAAGGTGTCGGGCCGCGAGGGCCCGACACCTTACCACCGAGCGCGGGGGCTGCTGATCCGGCTGCCGCCTCGCCGCGGTCGGACTACCAAAGGCGCTGCCACCAGGCCCTCTGGCGGTCGTGGCTCTCGCGATAGATGTGGCGGCTTGCCTCGTTCTGCGCCTCGTAGATGCTGCGCGCCTCGCGGCGGCTGATGTGACCGTCGCTTCTCGCCGCGCGCTCCATCCGGCGGATGGCGGCCTGCTCGCGCAGGAGGCGCTGGCGCTCGAACCAGGTGAGCTCGCCGCTGCGCCGGGCGTTGGCGATGCGGCGCGCCTGCTCGGCCTGGCGCTGGTCGATGCGGTCGCCGTAGTCGTGGGCGGCGGCCGTCGTGGAGGCGGCGGCGAGCGCCAGGGCGAGGAGGGCGATGCGACGCATGGCTCATGATCCTTTCGGGGTAGGTGAACTCGTCGGGTCGGGGTGAACTTGATGGTCTCGAGCATGCGCCCACCCCGCTGAACCCGCTCTGAACCCGGCGTTGGCCGCCGTTCATTTTTCCGAGGCTGGGGGCCATAGCCAAGCCGACGCGGCATCTTGTACACATCTTCGGTTGGCGTGCATTTCGGAGGCACCATGGATTCCACGACCTTATTGGCTTTGTTGACCCTGATCGTGGCGGTGCTCGCGATCACTCTCGGCATCCGCATCGTGCCGCAGTCGATGGTCTACGTGGTCGAGCGCTTCGGCAAATTCGAGAAGGTGCTCCACCCAGGCCTCAACCTTCTCATCCCCGGCCTGCAGTACGTTGCCCACAAGGTCTCCGTGCTGGAGCGGCAGCTGCCGACCTCCAATATCAGCGTCATCACCCGCGACAACGTGCAGGTCAGCCTGTCGATCTCGGTGTTCTACCGTGTGATCGCCGCGGAGATGGCCGTCTACCGTATCGCCAACGTGGATGGCGCCGTGCACACCACCACGGCAGCGATCATTCGCGCGGCCTGCGGCGAGCTCGAGTTCGACGATGTCCAGTCCAAGCGTGAGTTCCTCAACAACAAGATCAAAGCGGAGCTCGCCGAGGCCACCAAGATCTGGGGTATCGAGATTACACGCACCGAGGTTCTCGACGTGATCGTCGACGATGTGATCCGCAAGCAAATGCAGCAGCAGATGGCGGCGGATCGCGAGCGTCGTGCAATCGTGCTCAAGGCCGAGGGTGAGCGCATGGCGGTGCAACTCGCCGCCGACGCGCAGTTTTACAAGGCACAGAAGGAGGCCGAGGCCACCCGGGTGCGCGCGGATGCCGACGCCTACGCTACACGCGTCATCTCCGAGGCCATTGCCAACAACGGTCAGGCCGCCATCGATTTCGAGATCATGAAGCGGAAGGTGGAGGCCATTCACAGCTTGGGCGCCTCGGCCAATTCAAAGGTGCTGGTGTTGCCAAGCGACGTGACCGGGGTGCTGGGCAGCCTCGAGACCATGACCGAGCTTGCGCGCAACGGGGGCGCTCGCCAATGAGCCTGCTCGACGTCTCGCTACAATCGTGGGAGTTCTGGGCCACCGCTGGTCTGCTGCTGGTCGTCGCCGACTTTCTCGCCGCCGGCAGCGGGAATCTGATCGCGCTCGGCTGCGCCGCCTTTTGCATGAGCGCGCTTGCTGGCTCGGCGCACCTCACGGGCTTCGTGCTGATGCCGAGCTGGAAGATCGCCGTGCTGGAGTTCGCCGGGCTCTCGACCGCAGCGGTGTTTCTGGTCCGCTTGCTGCGTCACCCGCCATCCGACCGGGACCTCAATCGCTATTGAGGCGAGCCAACGATCGGGCCGGAATTAGAACGATTCGAGATCGGTCACAAAACCAGGCGCGCCCTCCCGCATTCTTGACAAGCGCTATCAGGAATAACACTAATGCGCGCCGGGCCGCGGGAGCGGCCCGCTATCGTCCGATGCCGGGGCCTTGAACCCCGATGATTGGAGGTTGGAATGCCCGCCGTCACCCGTTCCCGCCGCGCGCGCGGCCTTGCACATCTCGCCCTGCCTCTCCTGGCGCTCGCCGCCGCCTCGCCGGCCCGCGCGCAGGGCGAGGTCAACATCTACTCCTACCGTGAGCCGCAGCTGATCGCCCCGCTTCTCGAGGCCTTCACCGCGAAAACCGGCATCAAGGCCAACGTGGTCTATGCCTCGGCCGGCCTCAACGAGCGCCTCGCCGCGGAGGGCGCCAACAGCCCCGCCGACCTGCTCTTCACCGTCGACGCGGGGCGGCTGTCGGAGGCCAAGGACGCCGGGCTCACCCAGGCGGTGCAGTCGGCGATGCTCGACCAGGCCATCCCGCCGCAGTTCCGCGACCCCGCCGGCCACTGGTATGGGCTCACCGTGCGCGCGCGCGTGGTCTACGCCTCCAGGGAGCGCGTGAAGCAGGACGCCATCACCTACGAGGAGCTGGCCGATCCCAAGTGGAAGGGCAAGCTGTGCATCCGCTCCGGCCAGCACGTCTACAACACCTCGCTGTTCGCCACCATGATCGCCCACAAGGGCGAGGCGGCCACCGAGGCGTGGCTCAGGGGCGTCAAGGCCAACCTCGCCCACAAGCCCGCCGGCGGCGACCGCGAGCAGGCGCGCGACATCAAGTCCGGCAAGTGCGACCTGGCGCTCGGCAACACCTACTACATGGCGCTCATGCTGAAGAACGAGAAGAACCCCGAGCAGAAGGAGTGGGCGGCCGCCATCAAGATCCTCTTCCCCAACGCCGGCGACCGCGGCAGCCACGTCAACATCTCCGGCATGGCCTTGGCCAAGCACGCGCCCAACCGCGCCAATGCGCTCAAGCTCATGGAATTCCTGGCCTCCGAGGAGGCGCAGCGCATCTACGCGCTCGCCAACAACGAGTACCCGGTGAGTCCCAAGGTGCCGCCCTCCGAGGTGGTGCAGAGCTGGGGCCCGCTCAAGGCCGACACCCTGCCGCTGGACAACATCGCCAGGTATCGCAGGAAGGCCTCCGAGCTCGTCGACAAGGTCAACTTCGACGCAGGCCCCAGCTCGTAGCTCACGGCCCGCAGTGTGCCGGGCGGGTTGGCCAGGGTGTCGCCCGCCCGATGATGCCGCCGCGAACGCGCGACCGCACTGACCCAGGCCCGACGCCGCGCAAGGGCCCGCCGCCGGCGATGGCGATTGCGCGCCGGGCGCCAGCCCAATAGCATTGCCGCTCCACGCACCACCGGGAGGATCGGCCATGGCGTACAACATCCTGATGATGGGCGCGTCCTACGGGTCGCTGCTGGCCTCCAAGCTGCTGTTCGGCGGCCACCGCATCCATCTCGTGTGCCTGCCGGCCGAGGCCGAGCTCATCAACGCCGAGGGATTCCGCGTGCGCCTGCCGGTCCGCGGCCGCAAGGAGCCGGTGGTGCTCGATTCGCGCAGGCTGCCGGGCAAGGTGTCGGCGGGGCCGGCCGCCGGCGTCGACCCCAAGGACTACGACCTCGTCGGCCTTGCCATGCAGGAGCCGCAGTACCGTTCGCCCGGCGTGCGCGAGCTGCTCGATGCGGTGGCGAGGTCGCGCGTGCCCTGCATGTCGATCATGAACATGCCGCCGCTGCCCTACATCAAGCGCATCCCGGGGCTCGACTACGAGGCGCTCAAGCCCGCCTACACCGACGCCAGCGTGTGGGACAGCTTCGATCCCAAGACCATCACCCTCAACAGCCCCGACCCCCAGGCCATCCGCCCGCCCGAGGAGAAGGTCAATGTGCTGATGGTGACGCTGCCCACCAACTTCAAGGTGGCGCGCTTCGACGACGAGAGGTCGACCGGCATCCTGCGCCAGCTCGAGCGCGACGTGGAAGCGGCCCGCTTCGATGCGCCGGAGGGCAAGATCGAGCTGCCGGTCAAGCTCAAGGTCTATGAGTCGATCTTCGTGCCGCTCGCCAAGTGGGCGATGCTCCTGGCCGGCAACTATCGCTGCGTCACCAAGGACGGCATGCGCACGGCCCAGGAGGCGGTGCACTCCGACCTCGACACCTCGCGCTCGGTCTACAACTTCGTCAACGACCTGTGCGTGAAGCTGGGCGCGGCGCCGGGCGACCTCGTGCCGTTCGAGAAGTACGCGGCGGCGGCACAGAGCCTGGTGCGGCCGGCCTCGGCGGCGCGCGCCCTGCAGAACGGGGCGCCCTACATCGAGCGTGCCGACAAGCTCGTGCAGCTCATCGCCCGCCAGAAGGGGCTGTCCCACCCCGTCATCGACGCCACGGTGGCCCTGGTCGACGCCCGCCTCGAGGCCAACCGCAAGAAGGCGGCGTAAGGGCCGCGGGCCGCCTCGAGCGCTTGCCTGTCATCCCGGCCAACCGCGTCCGCGCGAGAGCCGGGACCCACAATTGCCCCGGTCCGGTGCGGCCTCGGACCCGTACCGCAGCGGCAAGGCTGGAGATCAATCGCGCAGCCGGCCGAGCCAGGGGCGGTGGTTGACGGCGGCGACGCGCCACAGGCCGGGTGCCCCCTCGGGGCTCAGATAGTCGAGGCGGGTGAGCGAGCAGTTCTCGATCAGGAAGCTCAGCGCCCCCTCCGGCTCGATGCCGAGCGCCAGCGCCAGGGCCGCCCGGATGGTGCCGCCGTGGGTGACGGCGACGATGTCGCGGCCGCGGTGCTGGCGCGTGAGCCGCTCGATTGCGGGGTGCACGCGCTCGACGAGGTCGAGGAAGCTCTCCCCGCCCGGCGGGCGCTCGTGGGCGGGCGCGAACCACAGCGTGCGCGTGCCGACCCCGCGCTCGGCATAGAACGGCTTGCGCTCGCGCCCCTGCCACTCGCCCAGGTGCTGCTCGGCGAACTCGGGCACGGCGACGGGCGTGGCGCCGTTGTGGCGCGTCCGGTCGGCCGCCAGGATCGCCGCCGCCGTCTGATGCGTGCGCACGAGGTTGCTGGTGAGCCACACGGCCTCGCGAGGCAGCTCGCGCGCCAGCGCCGCGAACACCGCAGCGTCCGAGCAGTCGCAGTCGAGGTCGCGCTGGCCGTAGAGGTGGCGCTCGGCCTCGGGGACCGGGGCGTGGCGGATCCACCACCAGCGCGTCGGGCCAGCCGTCATCGGGCGCTACTCCATGGTGACCACGATCTTGCCCATGGCCTTGCGCGCTGCAAGCCTGGCGATGGCCTCGCCGGCCTTGGCCAGCGGATAGCGCTCCGACACCACCGGGCGGATGGCGCCCTTGTCGTAGAGGCGCATGAGCTCGGCGATGTTGGCGGCGTTGGCCTTGGGGTCGCGGCGGGTGAAGGCGCCCCAGAACACGCCCACCACCTGGCACGACTTGAGCAGCGTCAGGTTGAGCGGCAGGCGCGGGATGCCGGCCGGGAAGCCCACCACCAGGAAGCGTCCCTCCCAGGCGATGGCGCGCAGCGCCGCCTCCGAGTAGTCACCGCCCACGGGATCGTAGATGACGTCGGCGCCGTTCTCCCCGCACGCCGCCTTGAACAGGTCGGCGAGCGCCCTGGCCCCCGCCTTGTCGAACGGCCCCGGCGGATAGACGAGCCCCGCATCGGCGCCGTGCCGCCTGGCGAAGTCGACCTTCTCCTGCGACGAGGCGGCCGCGATCACTCGCGCGCCGAAGGCCTTGCCGAGCTCCACCGCGGCGATGCCGACCCCGCCGGCGGCGCCCAGCACCAGCAGCGTCTCGCCCGGTTTGAGGTGGCCGCGGTCCTTGAGGGCGTAGATGGTCGTGCCGTAGGTGAGCACCAGCGCGCTCGCCTCGTCGAAGGGCATGGCCGCCGGCATGGCGATGCAGCGCTCGCTCGGCAGCACCAGCTTCTCGGCCATGCCGCCGGCGATGGTGGAGCCAATCACCCGGTCGCCGGGCTTGAGCCCGGCGACGCCGGCGCCCACCGCCTCCACCACGCCCGCCACCTCCCCGCCCGGGGCGAACGGGCGCGGCGGCTTGAACTGGTAGCGGTCCTCGATGATCAGGACGTCGGGGTAGTTGACGCCGCAGGCCTTGACGGCGAGCAGCACCTCGCCCGCGGCAGGCCGCGGGTCGGGAAGCTCCTCCAGCACCAGCGTCTCGGGCCCGCCGACGCTCTTGCTCAGCATCGCTTTCATGGTCTCGGTGTCTCTCCCCCGGGGGCGAGGCCCCATCTAGCGGCGATCCGGCGCCCTGAGTTAACAGAGAGCGCGGCCGGCGTCGATGCTGGCCCGCGGCCTGTGCCATACTGGGGCCCCGCCGCTGCCCTATGCGCAGGCGGGACAGAGGCTTATGCTGCGAACCGGCCCGCCGCAACCGTGCGGGCGGCGGGAGGAAGAGACATGCGCAAGGCGTTGCTGGTGGCGGCCGTGATCGGCGCGGGGCTGGGTCCGGCGCTGGCTGAGGGCGGCCCCAGGGCTGCCGCAACAACCGGCTCGACGGCCGCTGCCGCGGGCGAGGACAAGGCGGCTGCCGTCAAGGACAAGGACGCGGCCAGGCGCGCTGCCAAGGAGGCCATTGCCGAATGCATGCGCCTATGGGATGCGGCCACCCACATGACGAGGCAGGAGTGGGCGCGCACCTGTGCGCGCATTCAGAGCCGGCTCGAGAACCTGCGCCTGGAAAATCTGGACATGTCCGGCCCGAGCCCCGCGCGGGCGAGGAAGGGCGGCTCCCGGCAGCAGGGCAGCGACGACCGCAGCAGCAGCGGAGGCTGACCGAGAGTGGGCATTGCTCATCCTGAGCCGGGCACGAAGGCTCGGCTGCGGCGGCCGCGGCGGCGCCCGCCCGCGCTGCCGGCGGCGGCCCGCCGGCTGCTCGTGCTCATCGCCCTCACGATTGCCGGGCTCGGCGCCGGCGCCGGCCCTGTTGCCGCCGCCGAGCTCCTCATGTTCGAGGACCCCGCCTGCGCCTGGTGCCGGCGCTGGCACGCCGAGATCGGGCCCGGGTATCCGCACTCGGCCGAGGGCCAGCTGGCGCCGCTGCGGCGCGTGCACATCCGCGACCAGGCGACCGCCGGCGTGGCGCTCGCAGGCCCGGTGCGGGCCACGCCCACCTTCGTGCTGGCCGAGGACGGACGGGAGATCGGCCGCATCGTCGGCTATCCCGGCGCCGACTTCTTCTACCCGCGCCTGGCCGAGCTGCTGGCCGAGCTGGCGGCCCGGGCCGCTCCGCCCCCCGTCCGCCGGCCGGTGCAGCGCTCCACCATGTGCCTCGCCGCCTGCCGGTAGAAGCCCGGCGGCCGTCGCGGCTGGCAATGAAACCGCGGCGCGGCCTATAGTCCCCCGCCATGGCAGCAACGGCGGGCATCGACGATGCGGTCGCTTCGATCAGGGCTCTTGGTCCTTGTCCTTGCGCTGGTGCCGGACGCCCCTCTCCTCGCTCACGCCGGCGACGGCGCGGGCGGCTTCCTGGGCGGCCTTGCCCACCCCGTGCTTGGGCCCGACCACGTGGCGGCGATGGTGGCCGTCGGTCTGTGGGGCGCCTTTCTCGGCGCGCCGGCGATCTACGTGCTGCCGATCGTCTTCCCGCTCGTCATGGCGCTGGGCGGCGTGGCCGGCATGGCGGGCCTGCCGCTGCCCGGCACCGAGGCGGCCATTGCCGTCTCGGCCGTAGTTCTGGGCGCCATGGTGGCGCTGGCCGCGCGCCCGCCCATCTGGCTCGCAGCTGCGGTGGTCGGCGCGTTCGCCGTGTTCCACGGCTACGCGCACGGGGCCGAGCTGCCGGCGGGCGGCGACGCGCTCGCCTACTCGCTGGGGTTCGTGGCGGCCACCGGGCTTCTGCACCTGGCGGGCATCGGCCTCGGCCTTGCCGTTCGCTGGCCGGTGGGCAGGCTCGGCGTGCGCGGGGCTGGGGCGGCCATCGCCTGCGCCGGCATCGTCTTCCTCTGGCGCCTGGCATGAGCCGGGCCGGGGCGCTGACGTGCTGGCTCCTCATGCTGTCCTGCCACGTGGCGCTGGCCCATCCTGCCTACGAGGGCGCTACCGGCTTCTGCGGCGGGCTGCTGCACCCCCTGCTGGTCCCCGCGCATGCCCTTGCCGTGTCGGGTGCGGGGCTCCTCGTCGGCCTGCAGCCCGCGCGCCGGCGCCTGCCGGCGGTGGCTGCCTTTGCCGCTGCGCTCGCCCTGGGATTCGGCGCCATGATGCTGGCCTTTGCGCCCCAGACGGCCGGGCTGGTGCTGCTCGCCGCCACCGTCCTGTGCGGGGCGCTGGCGGCTCTCGCCAGGCCGGTGCCGGTCGTTCCCGGCGGGGCGCTGGCGCTGGTGGCGGGAGCGGCCCTGGCGCTCGACTCCCCGCCCTCCGGCATCTCGGTGGCGGTGGCCAACATCACCCTGCTCGGCACCTTCTGCGGCGCCCTCGTGCTGCTCGCCGCCGTGGCCGGGCTCACCGCCAAGCTCGCCCACGGATGGCGCCGCCTCGGCGTGCGCATCCTGGGCTCGTGGATCGCCGCCGTCGCGCTCATGGCGCTCGCCGCGCGGCTGGCGCGCTGAGCCCGGGATCGACCGACGGGCTCACGCTACGGCTGGAAAGCGGCCTTCGACCGGATACTGCGGGTCGATGAAGCCGGGAGTGGAGGCATGGCCCGGCGTCACCAGGCTGTCGGCCAGCGCCTCGTCCTCCGCGGTCCACTGATAGTCGAGCGCCGGCAGATAGCTCGTCCACTGGTCGAAGGTGCGCGGGCCGGCGATGGTGGAGGTGACGGCGCGGCTGTTGAGCACCCACGCCACCGCCCAGGCGAGGAGCGTGGTGCCGCGCCTCTCGGCGTGGTCCTTGAGCTTCTCGGCGATGATCAGGCTCTCGGGCCGCCACTCCGATTCCAGCATGCGCCGGTCCTGCCGCCCCGCTCGGGTCTCGGGCGCAGCCTTCTGGTTGACCTTGTACTTGCCGGTGAGCACGCCGCGGGCGGCCGGGCTGTAGGGCACCACGCCCAGGCCGAACTCTCTGGCGGCCGGCAGCAGCTCCACCTCCGGCTGGCGGTTCATCAGGTTGTAGTAGGGCTGCAGCGCGGCCGGCGGCGGCACGCCCAGCTGGCGGCAGAGATGGACCACGTGCGGGATGTGCCAGGCGCGCACGTTGGAAAGTCCCCACTCGCGGATCTTGCCCTGGCGGATGAGGTCGCCGAAGGCGCCGATCGTCGTCTCCCACGCCGTGGCGGGGTCGACGCGGTGGATGTAGTAGAGGTCGATGTAGTCGGTGCGCAGGCGCTCGAGGCTCGCCTCCGCCGCCGCCATGACGTGGCGGCGCGAGAGGCCCCCGTCGATCACCGCGGGGCCCGTCGGCTGGGCCACCTTCGTCGCCAGCACCCAGCGCCCGCGCCTGCCCTCGATGGCGGCCCCGATCACCGCCTCCGAGCGCCCCTGGGCGTAGACGTTGGCCGTGTCGATGAAGTTGACGCCGCTCTCCAGCGCGTGGTCGATCATGCGCCGGGCCTCGGCCTCCTCGGTCTGCGCGCCGAACATCATGGTGCCGAGGCAGAGCTCCGACACCTTGATGCCGCTGCGCCCGAGCACGCGATACCGCATGGCCGCCATTTCCGCCTCCCTACACGCGCTCGATGACGAAGCGGTAGACGCCGCCCTCCTGGCTCTGCTCCACCATGCGGTTGCCGGTCGAGTCGCAGAACGCGGTGAAGTCGGGCACCGAGCCGGGGTCGGTGGCCAGCACCTCCAGGGTGGCGCCCTTGGGCAGCTCCGAGAGAGCCTTCTTCGCCTTGAGTATGGGCAGCGGGCAGGCCAAGCCTTTGGTGTCGAGCGTCCTGTCGGGCATCGCGGGCGTCTCCGGAAATTGCCGAGCGCCTGCCTATATCAACGAAGCCAAACGCCTGGCAATGGCGGCGGCGGGCGCGCCTGCCTCCTGCGCCGCCGCGCCTCCTGGCCAGCTTGCGTGGCCGCAGGGCGCGCGGCACCATGGCACCCGCACGTGATTCCCGGCCCCGTCGATCGACCTGCGGGCGGACCAGGGCCCGGTCAGGGATGAGCAGGCACGAGTTCGGGGGAGCCATGGACGGCAACGGCGGGCCAGGACGGGTGCAGCGGACGTTCGTCTTCACCTTCGGCCTGGAGCGCATCGGCCTGCTCGCGCTCAAGGTGCCGCGGCTGACGGCGACCCTGATCCTCGTGCTGTCGGTGCTGGCGGTATGGGGTGCTGCCCGCCTCAAGGTCGACGACTCCCTCTCCGAGCTGTTCCGCACCGACACCGAGGAGTTCCGCCGCTACGAGGAGATCGACCGCCGCTTCCCCTCGAGCGAGTACGACGTGCTGGTGGTGGTGGAGGGCAGGGACCTCCTGCAGCGGCAGCAGATCGAGACCTTCCGCCGCGCCGTGATCGAGCTGCAGCTCGCCGACGGCGTCGACGGGCTGGTGTCGATGCTGTCCGCGCGCGGCCGGCCCGATGCCAGCGGCTACGCGCCGCCGATCGTGCCCGACGACCTGCCCGAGGAGGCCGCCCAATACGACGCGATCATCGCCGCCCTCAAGGAGAACGACATCGTCAAGGGCAAATTCCTCTCCGCCGACGGCCAGCTCGCCCTCATCGTGGTCGCCCTCGACCGCAAGGCGGTGGAGAAGGAGGGCGCCAAGGCCATCATCGGCGGCATCAGGGAGACCGTCGAGAAGGAGGTGGCGGATGCCGGGCTCAGGGTGCAGCTCACCGGCGCACCCGTCATGCAGCTCGAGATCCGCAACGCGGTGGAGCGCGACCGCATCGTCTACAACGGCCTGGGCTTCCTCACCGGCGCCGCCATCGCCTTCCTGTTCTTCCGCCGCCTGTCGCTCACCCTGATCGCCGTGCTGGGCCCGGTCATCGCCATCCTGTGGACCCTCGGCGTGGTGGGCGGGCTCGACTTCCGCCTCAACCTCTTCATCAACGTGCTGACGCCGCTGATCCTGGTGTCGGGCTTCTCCGACTCCATGCACCTGGTGTTCTCCATCCGGCGCGACATCCTGGCGGGCATCGACCGCATCGCGGCGGCGCGCAACGCCGTCATCGACGTGGCGCCGGGCTGCCTGCTCACCGCCATGAACCAGGCGCTGGCCATCGTCTCCTTCGCCTTCGCCGAATCGGCGCTGGTGCGCACCTTCGGCCTCGCCGCGCTGATCGCGGTCAGCATCTCCTATCTGGCCGTCGCCATCGTCGTACCGACGCTGGCGGCCCTGCTCATCCGCAAGGAGACGGCCCAAGCCGCCGCCGAGCGCGAGGACGGCGGCGTGGGCGTGCTGCGCCGCGTCTGCCGCGCCGTGGTGGGCCTCGTCGTGCGCACGCCTCGCTTGTGGTCGGTGGTCGGCATCGCCGCGGTGGTGGCGACCGGCATCGGCTACGTGCAGCTCGTGCCGCACTACCGCCTGGCCGACCAGGTGCCCGACCGTGAGCAGGCGCTCGCCGCCACCAGCCGGATCGACACCAAGCTCACCGGCGCCAATCCCGTGCACGTGATGATCAGGTGGACGGGGGGCCAGGGCCTCTACGACCCCGAGACGCTCGCCGTCATCGCCGAGGCGCACGCCATCCTCGAGCGGCGCGCGGGCCTCGGCAACGTGTGGTCGCTCGAATCGCTGCGGCGCTGGCTCAGGGAGGCGGGCGACGAGCGCATCGAGACCGTGCAGCGCTACGTCAAGGTGCTGCCCGAGCACCTGGTGCGCCGCTTCATCGCCAAGGAGGAGAACGCGGTGCTGGTGACCGGCCGGCTGCCGGACGTCGACGCCAGCGAGATCCTGCCCGTGGTCGAGCGGCTGGACAAGGCGCTCGAGGAGGTGCGCAAGGCGCATCCCGCCTACGACATCTCCGTCACCGGGCTGCCCGCCATCGCCGCGCGCAACTCGGCCAAGCTCATCGGCGAGCTCAACGTCGGTCTGGTCGGCGACATGTTCGTGATCTTCGTGTTCCTCGGCCTCGCCCTGCGCTCGGTGTTGTCTGGGGTGGCGAGCGTCCTGCCCTCGCTCTTTCCCATCTTCGCCACCGGCGCGCTGCTCGCCGCCACCGGCGAGGGCCTGCAGTTCGCCTCCATCATCGCCATCACCGTGGCGTTCTCGCTCGCCATCGACTCCACCATCCACTTCCTCAACCGCTTCCAGCTCGAGGAGATGCGTCTGGGGCCGGGGCCCGACAGCGCGCGCCAGGCGCTGATGAGCACGGTGGAGCACATCGGGCCGGCGGTGGTGCTCACCACCATCGTGCTGGCCATGGGCCTCGGCGTGACGATCCTGTCCGACCTGCCGTCGCTGCGCCTGTTCGGCCGCCTCACGGCCATCACGCTGTTTGCCTCGCTGGTGGGCCAGCTCGTCATCCTGCCGGCGACCATCGCCCTCATTCGCCGCCGCTGGCCGCGCCGGGCCTGAGGGCCGCCCGGCCGGCGTGGGGGCGCGCCGGACGCCAAGAGCGGCGGATTGGTGGGGCGCGGGAAAGCTGGTAATTCTCAAACGAGCATGAACGCTGTGCATCCGCGCCGCGGCCGCGAACGGCGGCGGGCGGCCCGGCCGGGGGAGTGCCACACCGCAGAATGAAGCCCGTCGCCTTCGAGTACGCGCGCCCGGCCTCGGTGGCCGAGGCGCTCGGGATGCTGGCCGCGCAGCCCGGAGCCAAGGTGCTGGCCGGCGGGCAGACGCTGGGGCCGATGCTCAACCTGCGGCTCGCCCAGCCTGCCCTGCTCGTCGACATCACGCGCATTCCCGACCTCGCCGCGGTGGCCGAGGAGCGCGAAGCGGTGGCCATCGGCGCCACCGTCACCCACGCCGCCATCGAGGACGGCCGCACCCCCGATCCTACCGGCGGCTTCCTCGCCCGGGTCGCCCGCGGCATCGCCTATCGCGCGGTGAGGACGCGGGGCACCATCGGCGGCAGCCTCGCCCACGCCGACCCCGCCGCCGACTGGGTGGCCTGCCTTGCCGCGCTCGGCGCGCAGGTCGAGATCGCGGGGCCCGGCGGCACGCGGCGGGTCGCGGCGGCGGCTTTCGTGCGCGGGGCGATGGAGACGGAGCTGGGCGAGGCCGAGCTCGTCACCGGCGTGCGGCTGCCGCGATTCTCGCGCCGGGCTCGCTTCGGCTTCCACAAGATCTGCCGCAAGGTGGGCGAGTTCGCCGACGCCATCGGCGTGGTCGCCTGCGATCCCGAGAGCGCCTACTATTGCGCCGTCGCCGGCGCCACGCACGGCCCGCCGCTGGTGATGGAGCTGCGCGCCGGTCCCGACGGCCCCAAGGCGATGACGGCCGGGGAGGCGGCGGCGATACTGCGCACGCAGCGCTACGCAGGCGACGCCTACGAACTCAAGCTGCACGCCGCGGCGCTGGCCCGCGCCTCCCAGATGGCCTTCTCCGCATGACCCGCATCGCCCTCACCGTCAACGGCAAGCAGGTGGCCGCGGAGGTGGCCCCGCGCACCCATCTCGCCGACTTCCTGCGCGAGGAGCTGCTGCTCACCGGAACGCACATCGGCTGCGAGCACGGCATCTGCGGTGCCTGCACGGTGGAGATCGACGGCGAGATCGCCCGCTCGTGCATCACCTACGCGGTGGCCTGCGACGGTGCCAAGGTGCGCACCATCGAGGGTTTCGACGACGATCCGCTCATGGCCAGGCTGCGCCGCGCCTTCGCGGAGTGCCACGCGCTCCAGTGCGGCTACTGCACGCCCGGGATGCTGATCGCCGCGCGCGACCTGGTGCGCCGCAAGCGCGGCCTGTCGCGCGCCGAGATCCGCACCGAGATGAGCGGCAATCTGTGCCGGTGCACGGGCTATATGGGGATCATCGACGCCATCGAGCGGGTGATGGCGCAGGCGGACGCGCAGACCCAGCACGCGGCGGCGGCATCCCGCGCCTGGCTGGGGCCGGCGCCGGGCCCCGCGGCAGCCGGCGCGGCGAGGGATGCTGTGCGGGCCTCGCCGATGCCGAGCCGGGGGGCGCCGGCCAGGGCCCTGGCCGGCACGGCCCGCGGGCCGACGCCCGCCCGCATCGCCGTCGCGGTGGGCGAGCTGGAGGAGGCCGGCGGCGAGACGCGGATCGCCCAGAGCTTCGTGCTGGCGCATCCGCGCGCGGCGGTGTGGGCCCTGATGTCGGACGTGAGCAGGGTCGCCCCGTGCATGCCCGGCCTCGTGCTCGACGGGCCGCCGGAGGGCGACAAGGTCAAGGGCCGGCTGGAGGCCAGCATCGGCCCGATCGCAGCGAGCTTCGCCGGCGAGGGCACCATCCGGCAGCTGCCCGCCGAGTTCCGCCAGGTCATCGAGGGCCGCGGCGGCGACCGGCGCAGCGGGTCCTCGGCGGCGGGCCGCATCGACTATCGCTTGACGCCGGTCGCCGGCGAGGGCGGGGCCGAGGCGACGCGGGTGGACGTGGCCATCGCCTACACGCTGGCCGGCCCGCTCGCCCAGTTCGGCCGCACCGGGCTGGTGCGCGACCTGGTGCGCCGCCTGGGCGAGGCCTTCGCCCAGAACATCGATGCCCGCCTGCGCGATCCCGCCGCCGCCCTGCCGCAGGCGCGACTCGGAGGACTGGCGCTGCTCGCCCGCGCGCTCGCCGATCGCGTGCGGGCGCTGCTGGCGAGGCTGGCGGGCGGGGGCCGGTAGCGCCGCCGCACCGGCGCGCCCGATTGCGCTTGGTGGGGGGAGCGCCCCGTGCTCAAATCGCGCCGGGGCGGGCGACAGCGCGGTGCCGGCCATGTGGGCGAGGAGGGGTTTGCGGCTTGCGGCCATCGTCGGCCTGAGCGCGGGATCGGCCGCCGCCCACGTGGGCGAGAGCGGCATCGACTACCGCCGCTACAAGGACCGCTACGGCCTCTCCTGCTGCGGCGAGCGCGACTGCCGGCCGGCGGCGGACTTCGTGGAGGCGGTGGACGGCGGCCGGCCGGTGGTGCGGCTGCTGATCGATGGCGTGTGGATCACGGTGCCGCGCGCCTTCGTGGTGGGGGAGAACGCCTCCGACGGACGCGCCCACTTCTGCGGCCGTCTGCACGTCCCCGACGGCGACCCGGCGCGCGCCAAGCCCGAGCCGACCTGCATCATTCTGCCGCCGCGGGGGGCGTGAGGGGCTCACTCGGCCGGTGCGGCCCGGGGGGCAGTGCCCGCACGGGCCTCGGCGCCGCCCCACAGGCGCCGGTGCAGCCGGTCGAGCCAGAGATAGAAGATGGGGGTGGTGTAGAGCGTGAGGAGCTGCGACACGGCGAGGCCGCCGATGATGGCGACACCGAGCGGGCGCCTGAGCTCGGAGCCGGGCCCGACGCCGATGGCCAGCGGGACGGCGCCGAGAAGCGCGGCGAAGGTGGTCATCAGGATCGGGCGGAAGCGCTCGCGCGCCGCCGCCAGGATGGCGCGCTCGGCCGACAGCCCGCCGAGGCGCTCCTGCTCAAGGGCGAAGTCGACCAGCATGATGCCGTTTTTCTTGACGATGCCGATGAGCAGGATGATGCCGATCAAGGCGATCACGGACAGCTCCATGCCGGCCAGCTGCAGGGCGATGAGGGCGCCGAGGCCGGCCGAGGGCAGCGTGGAGATGATGGTGAGCGGGTGGGCGAGGCTCTCGTAGAGCACGCCCAGCACGATGTAGACGGAGATCAGCGCGGCCAGGATGAGCAGCGGCTGGGCGCTCGCCTGCCGGGCGAAGGCCTTGGCGTCGCCGGCGGCCTCGGCGCGGATGGCGTCGGGCAGCGCCAGCTCGGCCAGCGCCTGGCGGATCGCATCGCTCGCCTCGCCCAGCGAGGTATCGGGCCGGAGGTTATAGGTGACGGTCACCGCCGGGAACGGGCCCTGGTGGTTGACGACCAGCGGCGCGAGCGTCCTGTCGACGCGCACCACGGCGGAAAGCGGCACCTGCGCCCCGTCGCGCCCGGGCACGAAGATGCGGCCGAGGTCGGAGGGATCGCGCTGGAAGCGCGGCTCGACCTCGAGCACGACCTTGTACTGGTTGCGCCGGGTGTAGATGGTCGACACCTGGCGCTGGGCGAAGGCGTTGTTGAGGGCGGCGTCGATGTCCTGGATGCGCACGCCGAGCCGCGCCGCCGCCTGGCGATCGATGACCACCGAGGCCTGCAGCCCGCCCTGCTCGCGGTCGGTGGAGACGTCGACGAGGCCGGGGATGCGGCTCAGGCGCTCGACGATCCTGGGCATCCAGGCATAGAGCGTGTCGAACTCCGGGCTCCAGAACGTGAGCTGGTATTCGGCCCGGCCCTGGCGGCCGCCGGCGCGGATGTCGCGCGCGGGCATCATGAACACGCCGATGCCCTCGATGCGGGCGAGCTCGCGGCGCAGCCGATCCACCACCCGCTGGGTGCTGATGCCGCCGCGCTCGGAGCGCGGCTTGAGGCTGATGAACATGCGACCCTGGTTGACCGAGGCGTTGAAGCCGGAGGCGCCGACCGAGGAGCCGACGCCGGCCACGGCCGGATCGGCCAGCACGATGTCGAGGGCCTGGCGCTGCAGCTTGACCATCGCCTCGTAGGAGATGTCGGGGGCGGCGCGGGTGGAGGCGAACACGAGGCCGGTGTCGTCCTCCGGGAAGTAGCCCTTGGGCATCTGGACGTAGAGATTGACGGTGACCGCCACGGTGGCGAGCATGACGAGGCCCATCAGCAGGCGGTGGTGGAGGATGGCCTCGAGCGTGCGCATGTAGCCCCGCACCAGCCGGCCCATCACCGCCTCGACCAGGCGGTCGAGGCGGGTGGCGTCGGGGCTCGGCCCGGCGCGGACGAAATGGGCGCAGATCATCGGCGTGACGGTGAGCGAGACCACCGTGGAGACGGCGATGGCGAACACCAGCGTGACCGAGAACTCGCGCAGCAGCCGGCCCACCACACCCTCCATGAAGAGCAGCGGGATGAAGGCCGCCACCAGCGAGAGGCTGATCGAGACCACGGTGAAACCGATCTGGCGCGCGCCCTCCAGGGCCGCCCGCATCGGCCGCATGCCGGCCTCCAGGTTGCGGAACATGTTCTCGATCATGACGATGGCGTCGTCGACCACGAAGCCGACCGAGACCACGAGGGCCATGAGGGTGAGATTGTTGACCGAGAAGCCCGCGCACCACATCAGGGCGCAGGTGCCGGCGAGCGACAGCGGCACGGTGATGCCGGCGGCGATGGTGGGCGTGGGCCGGCGCAGGAACAGATAGACCACCAGCATCACCAGGGCCACAGCCAAACCGAGCGTGATCTGCATGTCGAGCACGCTGGCGCGGATGGTGCCGGTGCGGTCGGACAGGATGGAGATGTCGACGCCCTCCGGGATCCAGCGCTTGATCTCGGGGATCAGCGCCTTGATGCGGTCGACCGTCTCGATCACGTTGGCGTCGCGCTGCTTGGTGATGATGAGCAGGATCGCGGGCTGGGCGTTGAACATGGCCGAGGCGCGCGAGTTGCGGTTGCTCTGCTCGACGACGGCCACATCGGCGAGGCGGACGACGGCGCCGCCCGCCGACTTGACCACGACGTTGCGGTAGTCCTCGAGCGTGCGCAGCTGGGCGTTGCTCTCGAGCGCCACGGCGCGCTCCGGCCCGTCGACGATGCCGAGCGGGGCCAGCGCATTGGCGTTGGCGATGGCGAGGCGCACGTCCTCCATCGACAGGCCCATGGTGGACAGCCGCAGCGGATCGACGCGCACGCGGACGGCCGGCTGCTCGGCGCCTGCCACCTGCACCTCGGCCACGCCGTCGACCTGGGAGATGCGCTGGGCCACGACGGTGTCGGCGGCATCGTAGATGTCGGAGGCGGGGATGGTCCGCGAGGTGAGGGCGAGGATCAGGATCGGTGCCGCCGCCGGGTTCGACTTGCGGAAGCGCGGCAGCATCGGCAGGTCGGCGGGCAGGTCGGCGGCGGCGGCGTTGATGGCGGCCTGCACGTCGCGCGCGGCGCCCTCGAGGCTGCGGCTGAGGTTGAACTGGAGGGTGATGCGGGTGGAGCCCAGCGAGCTCACCGACGTCATCTCGTTGACGCCGGCGATCTCGCCCAGCCGGCGCTCCAGCGGCGCGGCCACGGTGGCGGCCATGGTCTCGGGGTCGGCGCCGGGCTGGCTCGCAGTGACATTGATGGTGGCGAACTCCACCGTCGGCAGGCTCGCCACCGGCAAGAAGCGGTAGGCGACGATGCCCAGAAGCAGCAGGCCGGCGGCCAGCAGCGCGGTGCCGATCGGGCGCTCGATGAAGGGCCGCGAGAAGTTCATCGGCCTACTCCGCCGGCTGGCGCGCGCCCTCGCCGGGAACGGGCGCGGCCGGCGCGAGGCGGGCGCGCAGGCGCTCCATAGCGAGATAGACCACCGGCGTGGTGTAGAGGGTGAGGAGCTGGGAGAGCAGCAGCCCGCCGATGATGGTGACGCCGAGCGGGTTCCTGAGCTCGGAGCCGGTGCCCGATTCGAGCGCCAGCGGCAAGGCCCCGAACAGCGCGGCGAGCGTGGTCATCATGATCGGCCGGAAGCGCAGCAGGCTCGCCTGCACGATCGACTCGCGCGGCGACAACCCCTGCGTGCGCTCCGCCTCGAGGGCGAAATCGATCATCATGATGGCGTTCTTCTTGACGATGCCCATGAGCAGCACGATGCCGATCAGGGCGATCATCGACAGATCCATGCCGCACGCCATGAGGGCGAGCAGGGCGCCGATGCCGGCCGAGGGCAGGGTGGTGAGGATGGTGAAGGGGTGGACGAAGCTCTCGTAGAGCACGCCCAGCACGATGTAGATGGCGATGATGGCGGCCAGGATCAGCCACGGCTGGCCCTGGAGCGAGCGGGCGAACTCGTCGGCATCGCCCGAGTAGCTGCCGCTCACCGAGCTCGGCATGCCGATCTCGCGCTGGGCGGCGGCGACGGCCGCCACCGCGTCGCTGAGCGACCGCCCCGGGGCCAGATCGAAGCTCAAGGTCACGGAGGGGAATTGGTTCTGGTGGTTGACGGCCAGCGGCGCGGTGCGGCGCTCGAAGCTGGCGACGGCGCTGAGCGGCACCTGCACCCCGCCCGCGCCCGGCACGTAGAGGCGGGCGAGCGCGTTGGGATCGCTCTGGTACTGGGGCATCGCCTCCAGGACGACGCGGTACTGATTGGCCTGGGCGTAGATGGTGGAGATCTGGCGCTGGCCGAAGGCGTCGTTGAGGGCGTCGTTGACGGCCTGCATGGAGACGCCGAGGCGGCCGGCCGTCTCGCGGTCCACCCGCACCAGGGCGCGCAGGCCGCCGTCCTGGGCCTCTGACACGATCTCGCGCAGGGCCGGCGAGGCGCGCAGCCGCTCGGCCAGCCTCCCCGCCCACAGGGCCACGTCGCGCTCGTCGCTGCCCACCAGGGTATACTGGTACTGGGCGCGGCTGATGCGGGTCGAGATCTGCACGTCCTGAACCGCCTGGAAATAGGCGATGAGCCCCGGGATCCCCGCCGCCTTCTCCTTGAGCCGGTCGATGACCGCCGACACGTCCGCCCGGCGCTGCGCGCGCGGCTTCAGCGTGATCTTGAGGTGGCCGGCGTTGGGCGTGGGGTTGATGGCGCTCACGCCCACCACGGTCACCACCCCCTCCACGTCGGGGTCGGAGCGGATGGCGTCGGCGAGCTTGTCCTGCAGCCGCACCATCTCGGCGAAGGAGACCTCCGGGCCGGCCTGCATCACCGCCTGCACCAGCCCCGTGTCCTGCAGCGGCAGGAAGCCCTTGGGCACCACCACGTAGAGGGCGACGGTGAGGATCAGGGTGGCGAAGGTGGCCGCGAGCGTGGCGCGCTCGTGGGAGAGCACCCACAGCAGCGAGCGGTGGTAGCCGGCGACCACCAGGTCGACGAGGCGGTTGAGCGCGCGCGCCGCCCGCCCGGAGCCGCCGTGACCCCCCTGGCGCAGCATGCGCGAGCACATCATGGGCGTGAGCGTGAGCGAGACCACCGCCGAGATGACCACGGCGATGGTCAGAGTGAGCGCGAACTCGCGGAACATGCGCCCGACCAGCCCGGTCATGAACAGCAGCGGAATGAACACCGCGATCAGCGACATGGTCAGCGAGATCACGGTGAAGCCGATCTCGCGCGCACCCTCCAGCGCCGCACGCATGGGGCTGTCGCCCTTCTCCATGTGGCGCACGATGTTCTCGATCATGACGATGGCGTCGTCGACCACGAAGCCGGTGCCGATGGTGAGCGCCATGAGCGACAGGTTGTCGAGCGAGAAGCCGGCAAGCCACATCATGCCGAAGGTGGCGACGAGCGACACGGGCAGCGCCACGCCGGCGATGAGGGTGGCACGCATGGTGCGCAGGAACAGCAGCACCACCAGCACCACCAGCGCCACGCTGAGCGCCAGGGTGAACTGCACGTCGCGCACCGAGGCGCGGATGGTGCCGGTACGGTCGTGCACCACGGTGAGCGTCACGTCGCTGGGCATGGCGCGCTGCAGGCGCGGCAGCTCCGCCCTGATGCGCTGCACGGTGTCGATGACGTTGGCGCCGGGCTGGCGGTGCACGTCGACGATCACCGCCGGCGTGTCCTGGTACCAGCCGCCGACCCTGGCGTTCTCCAGGCCGTCGATCACCTGCGCCACGTCCTGCAGCAGCACCGGTGCGCCGTTGCGATAGGCGACGATGACCGACCTGTAGGCGTCGGCGCCGGTGATCTGGTCGTTGGCGGCAATGGTGTAGGACTGATGCGAGCCGTCGAGCGAGCCCTTGGGGCCGGAGACGTTGGCGGCGACGATGGCCGCCCGCAGGTCGGACATGGAGAGGCCGTAGGCGGCAAGCCGGGCGAGATCGGCCTGGATGCGCACGGCCGGCCTGATGCCGCCCTCCACCGACACGTGCCCCACCCCCGGCACCGCGCTCAGCCGCTGCGCCATCATGGTGTCGGCGATGTCGGAGAGCTGGCGCAGCGACACCGTGGGCGAGGTGAGCGCCAGAGTCACGATCGGCGCGTCGGCCGGATTCACCTTAGCGTAGGTGGGCGGGTAGGGCAGGTTGCGCGGCAGGGTGGAGCCGGCCGCGTTGATCGCCGACTGCACGTCCTGGGCGGCCGCGTCGATGTCGCGATCGAGGGCGAACTGCAGCGTGATCTGGCTGATGCCGTAGGACGACGAGGAGGTCATGGTCGCCAGCGCCGGGATCTGACCGAGCTGGCGCTCGAGCGGCGCGGTGACGAGGTTGGCGGTGGTCTCCGGGTTGGCGCCGGGCAGCTGGGTGGTCACCTGGATGGTCGGGAAGTCGACCTGGGGCAGCGACGACACCGGCAGCCACCAGTAGCCGAGCGCGCCGGCGAGCGTCACCGCAAAGCCGAGCAGCGAGGTGGCGATCGGCCGGCGGATGAAGGGGGAGGAGACGCTCATCGCGTCGTGCTCCCCTCCACCTTGCGGGCGTCCGCCTCGCGCGGCTTGGCGCTCTTGGCGGCCGCCGCCGCGGCGGCGCGGCAGGCCTCCGAGAGGTCGCTTGCGTGCGCCGCCAGGCAGGCGCGCAGCGCCTCCCGGCCGCGCTCGATGCCGGCGCAGAACTTCTGCACGTCCCCGGCGCAGGCGGTGCGCAGGCCGCCGCGGCCCTCGCCCTTGGCGGCCACCGGCGCCGGCGCCTCGGGGGCGCCGCCGGGCCGATCCTCGCTGCGCAGCACCTCGATGGAGGCTCCGTCCTTGAGGCGGGTGAAGCCCGAGGTGACCACGCGCTCGGAGGCATCGATGCCCTTGTCGACGACGGCCATGGTCTCGTTCTGCAGCCCGACCGTGATCGGCCGCAGCGCCGCCCGCTCCCCGTCCTGGACGACGTAGGCGAAGGTGCCGTTGGGGCCGCGCTGCACGGCCGGCGCCGGGATCACCACCACCTGGCGCAGGGTGTCGACCAGGATGCGGACGTTGACGAACTGGCCGGGCCACAGCTGCATGGCCGCGTTGGGAAACTCCGCCTTCATGCGCACGGTGCCGGTGGCCTGGTCGACCTGGTTGTCGACCACCTGAAGCGTGCCGCGGTCGCGCACGGTCTTGCCGTCGGCATCGAGCGCCTCCACCGGCACCGGGCCGCGCGCCAGCGCCGCGTTGATCTGGGCGAGCTGCTGCTGGGGCAGCGTGAACATCACGTTGATCGGCCGGATCTCGGTGATCACCACGATGCCGGCATCGGAGGCGCGCACGAGGTTGCCCTCGTCGATCATGCGGATACCGGTGCGGCCGTCGAGGGGGGAGACGATGGTGGTGTAGTCGAGCACCGCCCTGGCGTTGGCGATGGCCGCCTCGTCCAGCTTGATCTGGGCGGTGAGCTGGGCGACCAGGGCGCGCTGGGTGTCGATGGTCTTCTGCGCCACCACGTTGCCGCCGAGCTGCGTGTAGCGCGCGAGGTCGCGCTGGGCGTTGGCGAGCTGCGCCTCGTCGAGCGCCTTCTTGGCCAGCGCCTGATCGAGCTGGGCCTGGTAGGTGGCCGGATCGATCAGGGCCAGCACGTCGCCCTTCCTCACCTCCTGGCCTTCCTTGAACTTGATGGCGATGATCTTGCCGTCGACCTGCGGGCGCACGGTGACCGTATTGCGCGCCTTGGCGGTGCCCACGCCGAGCAGGTGGACGGGCACGTCGGCGATGCGCGCCGGGGCGTCCACCACCGGCACCGGGCCGTTGCCGAGGGCGGACCTGGCGCTGCGCTTGCCTCCCGCCTGCTTCTCCGGCCCCGGCACGACGGTTACGTAGGCCACGACCGCGACTGCGACGGCGGCCAGGGCGAGCACGAGGAGGCGTTTGAGCAGGCTAGCCACTGGGGCCGTCCTTTCGGTTTGAGGCGGGGGGACCCGGCCCGATCCCGCCGTCATCAAGGTGCACTGAAGAAGGCCGTGGAAAAGAACGCGGCGGCCGCAGCCGAACCGTCGCGGACGCCCTCTGCTTTCCCGGCCCCAGTCTGCCACGGGACGGGCCGCGGGGCTGCATCCCGTTTCCGGCCCCTATCCGGCTGCCGTCCGGACGCGACGAGGGCCGGGGTGGAGGCTCCACCCCGGCCCTCGCGGCCAGCGCCTTCCGGTCTCAGCTCTTTTCCTTGGCTCGCGCGGCCGCCCGCTCCTCCCGCGCCGCCTTGCAACCGGGCGACAGCTCGCTCTCATGGGCCTTGAGGCAGCTGCGCATGGCACCCTTGGCGCGCTCGACGTTGGCGCAGAACTTCTGCACGTCGGCGGCGCAGGCCTCGCGCACCTTCTGGCGGGCCTCGCCCCGCGCCGTTTCGGGCCCCGGGCTCTGGGCCAGGGCGGTCAGGGGAAGCAGGGCCAGCGCCAGGGCTGTGCCGAGGGTCTTGAGCTGCATGTGGTGTGTCTCCAGGTTGATTGGCGTCTGGCGTGACCCGGCCCGGCCGTCCTTGCGCCGAGCACGTCCCGCAGGACGCGGCGGGCGCCGGCGATCCGTCGCGGGCCGGCGCGCGAAAGCGAGAGAGGGCCGCACGGTGGCAGCCCCCTCGCAGCTCTCGCGTGCGCTCGATCGCGCCGCGCGGCTGAACCTACTGCAGCCCCTCGACACACACCGTGGCGACGCTGAGCTTCTGCCTGGCCACGATATCGGCGGGGTTGATGCGCGAGCGGTAGAGCAGCTCCACCCGGTCGATGTGGCGGTCGCGGCCCCTCAGGTCGAGCGGCCGCGTGCGCTCGCCCTCCCTCAGGAAGTGCTTGACGGCAATGTCATGCCGCTCGCCGTTGCCGTAGACCACGTTGAGGTCGAGCAGCTCCACGTCGGCTCCGCGCACGGCGAGCCTTATGGCGCGGAAGCGGCCTTCGCGCAGGCCGACCCGGATGGTGTCGCGGTCCTTGCCGATCAGGGACACCTGCTGGCACCCAAGCTCCACCCATTCGCGATCGGGCCCGGGCCCGAAGCGGCGCGCCGGCTCGCCGTAGACCCTGATGGTCGCCTGCCCGCGGAAGTCGGGGCGCGAGCGGTAGACCATCTCGATGTCCCTGATGTAGCTGCGCTCTCCGCGCAGGTCGACGGGCATCTCCTCGCCGTCGCGGATCAGGCGGTCGACGCGGAACTCCTCGGCATAGCCGTTGAGGTAGACGAGCCGCAGCGAGATCATGTGCACGTCGTTGCCGTCGGCGACGAAATGCAGCGTGCGGTAGCGACGGCTCCTGTACCACTCCTCCGACTGGTTGACCCTGATCACGTCGCGGTCCACGCGGAAGCCCACGCGCTGCTCGCCCAGCAGCTCCAGGCCTCTGCCGCGGCGGTCCTCGTCTCTGTCCCGGTCGCGCCGCTGCGCGGCGGCATCGCTCGCCAGCGCGCCGGCAAGCACCGCCACGGCGGCCAGCGCCATGGCCACACTCCTCAAGCCCATTGTCCTCTCCCCTTGAATCGGTGCAGCGCACCGTGCGCCATCATCGGGCGTCATTCCGCCGCCTTCGCGGCATGAAGATGGCTGACATTTGTCGATCCTTTCAACCGCAGCCGAACGTCGGCCTCGGCACTTCCCTCCAGCCGCCTGTCAACGGCCTGAAATCGCTCGCGCTTCTCGTCACTCGCGGTGAGATTGCAGCTGCCCTGGCGCGCCGCCGCGCCGGCCCTGGCGCCGGCCGCGGCCTCCGTGAGAAAGTCCCCGGTCCAGGGCGCAGCACAGGGGAGGCCCCATGCCGGACGCACGCCGCGACGTGAAGATGTACTCCGACTACAAGAGCCCCTACGCCTACCTGGCCTTCGATCCGGGCTTCGCGCTCGAGCAGAAATACGCCGTCCGTGTGCGCTGGCGGCCGTTCCAGCTCAGGATCAAGGGCAAGGGCGAGCGCAGCGTCTACTCGGAGTACAAGGTCAGGTACTCCTATCTCGATGCCCGCCGCTGGGCCAACCTGCGCGGCGGACTCGTGATCAAGGGGCCGCTCAAGATCTACGACACCACGCCGGCGCTGATCGGCGGCCTTTACGCCGAGAGGCACGGCCGCCTCCTCGACTACAGCCGCAGGGTGTTCGAGAGCTTCTTCCGGCGCGAGCTCGAGGTCGACCAGCCGGACGCGGTGGCCGGAGTGATCGCCGCCCTCGGCCTCTCCGCGCAGGGCTACCGCGACTTCCTCGCAGGCGAGGGCCGCGCCGCCTACGAGGCGGCCCAGGAGGAGGCGTCGGCCGACCACGTTTTCGGCGTGCCGATGTTCATCTTCGACGGCGAGCCGTTCTGGGGCCACGACCGCATCCCCCTGCTCGAGCGGCGGCTGGCCGAGGCGAGCCTCGGCCTCGACCCCAAGCGGCCTTTGCCCTCGGGCCTCGAGCCGGCACCCGGAGCATGAAGCCATGCCGCCAGCGGGGCCCATGCTCACCGGCTGTCGCGTGCTCGACATCACCCAGTTCGTGGCCGGGCCCACCGCGACCCGCATCCTGGCCGAGCTCGGCGCCGACGTAATCAAGCTCGAGCTCGCCCCGCACGGCGACCGCTCGCGCGCCCAGGGCGTCAAGCCGCGCGGCCACAAGGGCTCCTCGCAGAGCACCTACTTCTTCCAGCACAACCACTCCAAGCGCAGCCTCGCCATGCAGTGGAAGCACCCGCGCACGACCGAGATCGTCAAGGCGCTGGCGGCCAGATGCGACGTGCTGGTGGAGAACTTCGCCCCGGGCGTGATGGCCCGCGCCGGCCTCGGCTGGGAGGTGCTGTCCGCGCTCAATCCGCGGCTGGTCATGTGCTCCATCTCGGTGGCGGGCCACAGCGGCCCGCTGGCCGGCCAGCCGGGCTACGACTACATCGCCGCCGCCTACGCCGGCGTCACCGACCAGATCGGCGACCCGGCCGGCGCGCCGGCCCAGCTCACCATCGCCGTGGGCGACGTCTCGACCGGCGTCGCCGCCGCCATGGCCATCGGCTTTGCCCTGCTCCACCGCGAGCGCACCGGCGAGGGCCAGCTGATCGACGCCGCCATCCTCGACACCTATTTCCACATGCACGAGGTCAACGTGCCGCGCGTCTCCCTGCGGGGCGACGGGTTCGTGCCGCGGCGCACCGGCTCCCAGCACCCCGACGGCGGCCCCACCGGCCTCTTCCGCTGCGGCGACGGCAGCTACCTCAACATCACGGCCCTGCCGCACCAGTGGGGCCAGCTCGCCGCCGCCCTCGGCCGGCCCGAGCTCGTCGACGACCCCCGCTTCAGGGACGCCCGCGCCCGCCGCGACAACAACGCGGCCATCGTCGAGCTGATCGAGGGCTGGCTCGCCCGCTTCCCCGACCGCGACAGCGCCATCCGCGAGCTGGAGAGGCACCGCGTGCCGTGCGCGCCCGTGCTCACCCTCAACGAGGCCATGCGACACCCCCACCTGCGCGAGCGCGGCACGGTGCGGCGCGTGTCGGACCCGCTGCTCGGCGCCTTCGACATTCCGGGCATGCCGGCGCGGTTCTCGCGCTGGCCCCAGCGCAGCGACGTGCGCGCGGCCCGCCTCGGCGAGCACAACGAGGAGGTGCTGGGCGAGCTGCTCGGCCTGCCGGAGGCGGAGATCGCCGCGCTCTACGCCGAGGGCGTGCTGGTGCGCGACCCGGCGCTGCCGGAGCGGCGCCAGGCGTGAGCGGCACCTCCCGCAGGTTGGCCGCGGCGCCGCCCTACAGCTGGCGGGGCGACCCCGCAGTGCCGCCTTTCCCGGACGATGGGGCGCTGCTCGTCTTCGACGGGGTGTGCGTGCTGTGCTCGCGCGCGGCCCGCTTCGTCCTGAAGCGCGACCGTACCGGCGTCTTCCGCCTCGCCACCGCCCAGTCGCCGCTCGGCCAGGCGCTTTATCGCCATTTTGGCCTCGATCCGGAGGCGTTCGAGACCAACCTGGTGCTGTGGCAGGGCCGCGCCTACGCCAAGCTCGACAGCGTGGCCGTCACCGGCCGCCTGATCGGCGGGCGCTGGCGGCTGCTGTCCCTGCTCGCGCTGCTGCCGCGCGCCCTCGGCGACTGGCTCTACGATCGCGTCGCCCGCAACCGATACGCCTTGTTCGGGCGCACCGAGCGCTGCATGCTGCCCCCGCCCGAGTGGCGCGATCGTTTCATCGAGTGATGGGAGGAGGCCCCGATGGCCGGCAAGGACGAGGTGCAAGCCCTGCTGTTCGACGTGTTCGGCACGGTGGTCGACTGGCGCTCGAGCATCGTCGACGATCTCTCCGCCTTCGCCGCCGGCAAGGGCCTGAAGGCCGACTGGGCGGCGTTCGCCGACGACTGGCGCGCCCTCTATCAGCCGGCCATGGAGGAGGTGCGCTCCGGCCGCCGGCCGTGGACCATCCTCGACGTGCTCCACCGCGAGAGCCTCGACAAGTTGCTCCCCAAGTACGGCCTCGCCGACCTGAGCGAGGCCGACAAGGCCCACATCAACCGCGTATGGCACCGTCTAAAGCCGTGGCCAGACGCGGTCGAGGGCCTCGCCCGCCTCAAGTCGCACTACATCATCGGCACGCTCTCCAACGGCAACATCGGCCTCCTCGCCCGGATGGCCAAGCACGCCGGCCTGCCGTGGGACGTGATCCTGGGCGCGGAGACCGCGCGCGCCTACAAGCCGTTGCCGCAGGCCTATCTCGCCAACGCCGAGCTGCTCAACCTGAAGCCCGGGCAGGTGATGCTGGTCGCCGCCCACAACAGCGATCTCGCGGCCGCGGCGGGCTGCGGCCTGCGCACCGGCTTCGTGCCGCGCCCGCAGGAGTACGGCCCCAACCAGACGCGCGACCTCAAGGCCGAGCGCCAATGGGACGTGGTGGCCGACAGCTTCGTCAGCCTGGCCGAGGCGATGGGCTGCTAGGAGCTACGGCCACCGCCCCCACCCGCCGCAGGCAACCGACCACAAGCCCGCACGGCAGCATCATGAGCGACCCGACGCCCGCACCTCGCATCGCCTTCGACGACTTCCTCAAGGTCGACATCCGCGTCGGCACCGTGGTGGCGGCCGAGCCGCTTTCCGGCGCCCGCAAGCCCGCCATCCGGCTCGAGATCGACTTCGGGCCAGCCATCGGCGTCAAGAAGAGCTCGGCCCAGATCACGCGCCACTACCGGCCCGAGACGCTCCTGGGCCGGCAGGTGGCGGCGGTGGTGAACTTCCCCCCGCGCCAGATCGGCAAGATGATGTCGGAGGTGCTCACGCTGGGCTTCCCCGACGCCGACGGCGAGGTGGTGCTGATCGTGCCGGAGCGTCCGGTGCCGGACGGCGGCCGCCTCTACTGACCGGCGGTCCGCGAGGTCAGGCGGCGGAGGCGGCCGGGGGCCGGGGCGTGTGCGGACCGGCGGCCACCACGCGGTTGCGCCCCTGCAGCTTGGCGGCATAGAGGGCGGCGTCCGCCGCGGCCACGAGCCCCGCCTCGGCGGCAGCCCCCTCGCCCGCAGGCGCCGGCACGGCGGAGGCGTGGCCGATGCTGACCGTCAGCCGCCGCCGCGGCGGGCTCGCCTCGTGCGGCAGCGCCAGCTCCTCGATGCGTGCGCGCACGCCCTCGGCGACCCGCGCGGCGCCCGCGGCGTCGGTGCCGGACAGGATGATGGCGAACTCCTCCCCGCCGTAGCGCGCGGCGAGGTCGCCCGGCCGCTGCGCGAAGCGGGCAAGCTCGGCTGCGACCAGCGCGATGGCAGCATCGCCGGCGGGGTGGCCGTAAAGGTCGTTGTAGCTCTTGAAGCGGTCGACATCGACGATGAGCAGCGACACGGGCGCACGCTCGCGCGCCGCCCGCCGCCATTCGGCGGCGAGGCAGCGGTCGAACGCGCGGCGGTTGGCCAGCCCAGTCAAGGGGTCGGTCTCGGCCAGGTGCGCGGCGGTGCTGTAGCGGCGGCCGACGTGGTCGGCGAGCCGCCAGCCGAGAAAGCCCAGGATCAGCGCGAGCAGGGCGACGGTCTCCATGCGCGCCAGGAGCTGCCGCCGCCACGGCGCCAGCACCTCGCTTTCCGTCAGGGCAGCGGTCACCACCACCGGGTAGCGATCGCCGCGGTGATAGGCAGCGAGCCTGGCGAGGCCATCGGATGGGGAGGTGTAGAGGACGCTCGTCGGCAGCCCGCCCGGCGAGCGGCCGGTGAAGAGCGCGCCGGAGGCGAAGTCGCGGCCGACTGCCGATTCCGCGGTGGAGCTGCGCGCCACCTCCGTGCCCTCCGGGCAGAGCAGGACGATGGTGCCGCGCCGGCCCACCTCGAACTGCCGATAGTACTCGGAGAAGTACTCGGCACGGATGGTGGCCAGCGCTACGCCACCGAAGCTGCCGTCCGGTCGGTCGTAGCGCCGGGTGATGGTGATCACCCGCAGCTTGGAGGTGAGGCCGACGATGGGTGGGCCGACGTGGGCCTCCCTGCTGGGGTCGAAGAGGTGATGGAAGAAGTAGGCGCGGCGCGCGTCCTTGACGTTGGAGGTGACGGGCTGGCCCCCGGTGGTGAGGAGACGCCGCCCGGTCTCGTCGTAGACGGAGTAGCCGCGGATGCCGAGGGCGACCCCGGCCTGCTTGGCGAGCGCCCCCTCGAGCGCCGCCAGCGCGTCGGGAGAGGCGCCCGCGCGCTCCAGCCGGTCGACCATGTCGATCAGCACCAGGTCGGACATGCGGAAGGTATCCTCGGCGTGCTGGCCGAGGGCGGACACCAGCGCGCTCAGATCGCGCTCGGCCTCGAGCAGCGCCTCGGCGCGCTCCGCCCAGCCGCGCCAGCCCTCGACGGCCACCAGCGCTGCGCACGCGGCGACCACGAGCGCCTTGAGCCAGCGCGCCAGGGAGAGTGGCTGGCGCCCCCAGGTGCGGGCTGCGGGAAGGGCCATCGAACCTCTGCGAGAAGAGCCGCCACGCGGCAGCCGTGAGACGGCCCATGCCGCGGGCGCGACATGCGTTGCACGCGAAACTTAACAAATCCTCAAGGGGGCCCCGCCCGCCGCTGCAGGCGCAACCTTGCCGCAGGCCTAGCCTGCGCCGGCGTGCCGCCCTCGTGGCCGGGCGGCCAGCGGCGCGCGCCTAGAACGCCACCTTGTCCCCGCCCTTGAGGGAGAGGATCTCGCGCGCCTCGTCGGAGCTGGCGACCTCGAGCCCCAGCCCCTCGATGATGCCGCGCACCTTGGCCACCTGCTCGGCGTTGCTGCGGGCGAGCCCCACTGTTGCGACGTCAAGATGGACGCATACTTTCTCAGTTAGTAGGTAGGCAGTACTGTGTCGAGCTGAACTCGCGGATGAGGCCACAGGATGGCGATCCCGGACTATCAATCGCTAATGCTCCCCTTGTTAAGGCATGCGGCACGTGGGGAGACGCGGGTCCCAGAGCTCGAGGGAAAGCTTGCCGAGGAGTTCGGCCTGTCGACGGAAGAGCGTAACCAGCTTCTCCCGAGTGGGCGGCAGAAGGTGCTGCATAACAGGATCCATTGGGCGAAATTCTACATGTCCAAGGCTGGGTTGCTCTATTCGCCCCGCCGAGGTCGCTTCATAGCCAGCGATGACGGCCGAGCGCTACTCGCGCGTAACCCGGTCAAAATCGATCTAGCGCTCCTGCTAGCGTATCCGGCATTCCGAGCCTTCTATGCGGGAGGCAACCCCGAGAGTGGAGAGGGCGAAGCAAAGGACTCGGACCAGCCAGCCAAGCTTTCACAGTCCATTACGCCGGAAGAGCAAATCGAGACTGCTCACGTTGCGTTGCGGGCGGCTCTGCGTGAGGAGTTGCTTCAGCGTATACTCCAGAACAGCCCAAATTTCTTCGAGAACGTGATCGTCGATCTTCTTGTTGCGATGGGTTACGGAGGTTCGCACCGCAATGCGGCCGAGCAACTCGGCGGAAGTGGCGATGGTGGTGTCGACGGCGTACTCAACGAGGATCGACTTGGACTTGACCGTGTTTACGTCCAGGCAAAGCGGTTTGCGCTTTCCAAGTCTGTTGGTCGCCCAGATGTTCAGGGCTTTGTCGGCAGCTTGGTTGGTCTAGGGGCCTCGAAGGGCATCTTCTTCACGACATCGAGCTTTAGCCAGCAAGCGATTGAATACGCGCGGCATCTCACCCAACGTGTAATCCTCATCGACGGACCCCGGCTTGCCGATCTCATGATTGAGCACAATGTGGGTGTGCGCACCAACCGCGTAATTGAGTTCAAGCGACTAGACGAGGATTTCTTCGCCGACGATGAGTAGCAGGACGTGCGGCGCGCCTAGAACGCCACCTTGTCCCCGCCCTTGAGGGAGAGGATCTCGCGCGCCTCGTCGGAGCTGGCGACCTCGAGCCCCAGCCCCTCGATGATGCCGCGCACCTTGGCCACCTGCTCGGCGTTGCTGCGGGCGAGCCGGCCCGGCCCGATCCACAGCGAGTCCTCTAGCCCCACGCGCACGTTGCCGCCCATGGCCGCCGCCTGCGCGGCGATCGGCATCTGGTTGCGGCCGGCGCCCAGCACGCTCCAGTGATAGTCGCTGCCGAACAGGCGGTCGGCGGTGCGGCGCATGTGCAGCACGTCCTCCGGATGCGGCCCGATGCCGCCCAGGATGCCGAACACCGACTGGATGAAGAACGGCGGCTTGACCACGCCGCGGTCGGCGAAGTGGCGCAGCGTGTAGAGGTGGCCGATGTCGTAGCACTCGATCTCGAAGCGGGTGCCGTTGTTGGCGCAGGTGGTGAGGATGTACTCGATGTCGGCGAAGGTGTTCTTGAACATCCCCGCCCGCGTGGCCTCGATGTAGGGCCGCTCCCAGTCGTGCTTGAACTCCTTCTGCCGCTGCAGCATGGGGTAGAGGCCGAAGTTCATGGTGCCCATGTTGAGCGAGGCGATCTCGGGCTTGAAGGTGGCTGCCGGCGCCACGCGCTGCTCCACCGTCATGCCCATGCCGCCGCCGGTGGTGATGTTCACCACGCAGTTGGAGCGCTGCTTGATCACCTTGAGGAAGGGCGCGAACGCCTCCGGCGACTGGTCGGGCCGGCCGTCCTTGGGGTTGCGCGCGTGCAGGTGCACGATCGCCGCGCCGGCCTCGGCCGCGCCCACCGCGGCGTCCGCGATCTCCTCCGCCGTGACCGGCAGGTGCGGCGACATCGACGGGGTGTGGATCGAGCCGGTTACGGCGCAGGTGATGATGACTTTGCGGGCCTTGGCCATGGGCGTCTCCTCAAGGGCAGGGCACCGGGACGGGCCCGCGCCCGCTCGAGGGGACGCATCGCCCGCGGCGCCGTCGCTCGGAGCCTAGCACGCGCCGGGCGGGACGCCAGCGGCTGCGGCCGCGTGGTGCCGGCCCGTCACGGACCGCGGCTGCGCCCGCCGCGGCCCTCGCGGTCCATCTGCTCCCACCATATCTGCGTGCCGAACGGGAGCCTGTCGGCGTAGCGCTCGTAGTAGTCGGGGCGCCGCTCGTAGGCCGGGGCGCGGTAGGCGCGATAGGTCTTCTTCTTGCCGCCGCTCTTGGCCCAGGCCTCGGCGCCGACCGCCGCCGAGCCGCCGATGAGGGCCAGGGACAGCAGCACTGCCGTCGCTGATCGCATGGGGTGCTCCTCATGGTTTCGCCGGCCGCCCACAGGCCGCACGGCCGCCACCATGTGGCGCCGGTCAGGGCTGCCCGCAACGGCCGCGCCGGTAAATCGTTCGCGAGCGGCGCCATCGGCCGGCCTGCTGGCCGCGGCCCCGCCGTTGGGCTACGGTTCATTCGCCCGCAGCTAGGCTGCGCGCCTCAGTTCGGCCGTATCATGGCCCCGGCTCAAGCGGTATAAGCAGCTCGGTTCAACCCCACCGGATGCCGCCATGCGCCAGTTCCGCCTGCCCGATCTCGGTATCGGCGACAAGGACGCCGAGATTGTCGCCTGGCACGTGGCGGAAGGCGACCACGTGGAGGCCGACGCGCCGCTGGTGGCCGTGGAGACCGACAAGGCCGCCGTCGAGATCCCCTGCCCATGGAGCGGGCGCGTCACGCGCCTGCTCGCCGCCAAGGGCGACCTCGTCAAGATCGGGGCGCCGCTGGTGGAGTTCGCCGACGGCGTGGAGGAGCGCCAGCGGCCCTCGGGGCGCCGCATCGCCGCCACTGCCCGCAACGTGCGCCCGCCCGCCGCCCAGGCCCCGGTCGCACCGGCCGCCAAGGCGGCCAAGGCGGTCACCATCCGCAAGTTCCTGCTGCCCGACCTCGGCATCGGCGACAAGGACGCCCATGTCGTCGCCTGGCACGCCGCGCGCGGCGACTACGTGGCCGCCGACAGCCCGCTGCTGTCGATCGAGACGGACAAGGCCACGATCGAGATCCCCTCGCCCTGGAGCGGCCGCGTCGCCCTCATCCTGGCGGCGGCCGGATCGGTGGTGAAGGTGGGCGCGCCGCTCGTTGAGATCGCCGAGGGCGAGGAGGCCGGCCGGCCCGCGGCCGAAGCCGAGCGCCGGCGTCCGCCGCCTCGCCAGCCCGACCGGCAGCCGGCGCCTCCGCCTCCCGCTCCCCGGCAGCCGGCCGAGCGCAGGCCGCCCCCACCGCGGGCGGAGCGGCCACCGCCCCCCGCGCCGGTCGAGCGCCAGCCGGCCGCCCCCGAGCTCACCAAGGGCGAGACCCGCATCATCGCCCCACGCAGGCCGCAGCCCGCTCCGGCTCCCGCACGCGAGGCCCCTTCGGCCGCGCACGCGCTGGCGCGCGAGCTCGACGTGGACATGGCCAACGTCGAGGCCACCGGTCCCGGCGGCACCGTCACCAATGCCGATATTGAGCGGGCCGCAAAGAAGAGCGCCGAGCTCGAGCCGTGGACGGAGATCCGCCAGTCGCCTCCGGAGATGGGCCACCTGCGCGTGGCCCTCGCCCTGATCGCCATCGTCCTGTGCGGACTGTTCCTGGCCTGGTGGTTCGACGCGGCGGGCTGAGCGGGGCCGCAGCCGCCGGGGCTCCGCCGCCGCCGCTCGGCAGGCTTGGCCTGCGACTTGTTACATTGTAACACACTCATGTCTTAATCGCGTGGCCAGCTGGCCCGCCCGCGGAGGCGACAAGCCGGCCGCCTTGCAGGGGTGATGCACATGCGAATGCTCGCGATCTTCGTTCTTGCCGCCGGCGTGCTGGCAGGCACGGGCAGCGCCGAGGCGCAGCGCCGGGAGATGGGGGCCCACGAGCACGGGCGCGGCACGCTCGACATTGCCATCGAGGGGATCCGGGTGGCGATCGAGCTGGAGGTGCCCGCCGCCGACATCGTCGGCTTCGAGCACAAGGCCCGGACGCGCCAGCAGAAGGCGGCGGTCGACAAGGCAAAGGAGCAGCTCGCCCAGCCGCTCGCGCTCTTCCGGCTGCCCGAGCGCGCCGGGTGCCGCGTGAGCGAGGCCAAGGTCGACATGGAGCACGGCCACCCCAAGCCGGACAAGGGCGCCGCCGCCAAGGACAAGGCCGATGCCGAGGACCGCCACAGCGAGGTGCGTGCCCACTATTCCCTCGAGTGCGCGAGCGCGGCCGCCATCGACGCCATCGAGTTCCCCTACTTCAAGGCGTTCGCCGGGGCGCGGAGGCTCGACGTCACCGTCGTCACCGCCAAGGGCCAGTCCAAGTTCACGGTCACGCGCGAGAAGCCGCGCCTGAGCCTTGCCGGCATGATGTAGCGGGCAGCGCGAGGACATGGTCGCCGCCGCCGCCGAGCCCCGCCCCGAGGCGCCCTCGGAGATCGTGCGCCTGTCGGGCGTCCGCTTCGCCTGGCCGGGGGCCGGCGCCTTCTCGCTCGCCATCGACGCCTTCAGCCTGCGCAAAGGCGAGCGCGTGCTGCTGATCGGGCCGTCGGGGAGCGGCAAGTCGACGTTCCTGAGCCTGCTGTGCGGCATCGTGGCGCCGCAGGCGGGATCGATCGAGATCCTGGGCACCGACACCACGCGGCTGTCGGCCTCCGCGCGCGACGGCTTCCGCGCCGAGCACATCGGCATCGTCTTCCAGATGTTCAACCTGCTGCCCTACGGCACGGTCATCGACAACGTGCTGCTGGCGCTGAGCTTCGCGCCGGCGCGCCGCCGCCGCGCCGCCGCCGCCGGGCCGGTGGCGGAGGAGGCCGCGCGCCTGCTCGCCCGGCTCGGCCTCGAGCCGCACCTCGTGCGCGGGCCGTCGGCCGCCAACCTCAGCGTGGGCCAGCAGCAGCGCGTCGCCGCCGCCCGCGCCCTCATCGGCCGGCCCGAGCTGATCGTCGCCGACGAGCCCACCTCGGCGCTCGACCGCGACCGGCAGGCCGCGTTCCTGGAGCTCCTGTTCGGCGAGGTGCGCGAGGCCGGCGCCAGCCTCGTCATGGTCAGCCACGACGTGTCGCTGGCACCCCATTTCGACCGCGTGGTGCGGCTCGACGAGATCGCCGTGCGCCGCCAGGGCGAGGCCCCATGATCGTGCTGCGCCTCGCCCTGCAGTCGCTGCGCAACCGCTGGCTCACGGCGGCGCTGACGGTGATCGCCATCGCCGTCAGCATCACGCTGCTGCTCGGGGTGGAGAAGGTGCGCACCGGCGCGCGCCAGAGCTTCGCCGACACCATCTCCGGCACCGACCTGATCGTGGGCGCGCGCAGCGGCGCCATCCAGCTCCTGCTCTACTCCGTGTTCCGCATCGGCAACGCCACCAACAACATCAGCTGGCCGAGCTACCAGGACATCGCCTCCCACCCCGACGTCGCCTGGGCGGTGCCGCTGTCGCTCGGCGACAGCCACCGCGGCTTCCGCGTGCTCGGCACCACGCCCGCCTATTTCGAGCACTACCGCTACCGCCAGGCGCACGGCCTGCGCTTCAGGGCGGGCGGCCCCTTCTCCGACCTGTTCGACGCGGCGGTGGGGGCCGACGTGGCCGCCGCCCTCGGCTACAAGCTGGGCGACCGCATCACGCTCTCGCACGGGCTCGGCTCGGTGTCCTTCATCGAGCACGACGACAAGCCGTTCCGCATCGCCGGCATTCTGGAGAAGACCGGCACGCCCGTCGACCGCACGGTGCACGTGAGCCTCGAGGCCATCGAGGCGATCCACGTCGACTGGCAGAGCGGGGCGCGCATCCCCGGCCAGTCGGTGTCGGCGGAGGAGGTGCGGGCGATGAAGCTCGAGCCCAAGGCGGTGACGGCGGCCCTGGTGGGCCTCAAGTCGAGGCTCGCCACCTTCCGCGTGCAGCGCGCCATCAACGAGTACCGCGCCGAGCCGCTGTCGGCGATCCTGCCGGGGGCGGCGCTGCAGGAGCTGTGGGCGCTGGTGGCCACGGCCGAGACCGCGCTCAAGGTGGTGTCCGCCATGGTGGTGGCCACCGCGCTGCTTGGCATGGTGACCATGATCCTCACCACCCTCAACGAGCGCCGGCGCGAGATGGCCATCCTGCGCTCGGTGGGGGCGCGCCCGCGCACCGTGCTCGGCCTGCTGGTGGCGGAGGCCGGCGTGCTGACGCTGGCCGGCACCGGCCTCGGCCTGCTGCTCCTTTATGCCGCCTTGTTGCTCGTGCAGCCCTATGTCGATACCAACTACGGCCTGCACCTGCCGATCGAGCCCCCGAAGCCCGGCGAGCTGGCCACGCTCGGGGTGATCCTGGTCGCGGGGTGCCTCGCCGGCCTGCTGCCGGCGCTGCGCGCCTACCGCCTGTCGCTCGCCGACGGCATGACGGTCAGAACCTGAAGGAGAAGCCGATGATGGCCGCGAGCCCGATCCTGCGGATCCTGGCAGGCGCCGCCGCCTTGGCCCTGGCCGGCCAGCCCGCCGCCACGGGCGCCGCCGAGCCGCCCCTGCAGCTGCAATGGCACCAGCTGGTGCCGCCGGGCCCGCCCAAGCCGCTCAAGCCCTTCTTCGCCGGCCGGCCCACCGACCCCGCCAACCCGCACGGGCCGGGCGCCCCGGCGCAGCCGGAGGGCCGCTGGATGTCCACGCCCGCACCGTCGGCGGGCGCGCCGGCGCCGGTGGTGGAGGCGCTCGACGGCAAGCGCGTCAGCATCGGCGGCTACGTCGTGCCGCTCACCTTCGATTCCACGAAGGTCAAGGAGTTCCTGCTCGTGCCCTTCGTCGGCGCCTGCATCCACGTGCCGCCGCCGCCCGCCAACCAGATCATCTACGTCAAGGCCGCCCACAGCTTCGAGGTTCAGGGCACCTTCGACCCGGTGTGGGTGACGGGCACGCTCAAGGTGGCGACCACCTTCACCGGCCTCGCCGAGACCGGCTACAGCCTCGATGCCGAGAAGGTGGAGCCGCGCGCCGGCGGCTGAGCGCCGGCGGCGGGTGTGGGTAATAGCTCGTGCGCCGCCGGCTGCAATCTGTCCGAGGAGGCTTGTTACCAGCGGAACGGTTGCCGCCTTCTCCACAACTTCGAGCCGCCTAAAACGAGCTATGGTCGGAAGTTGGTGACGGGGCGAATCGGAAAGGCGGCATATCGTGGGGGTGCTTGACGCCTCCACTTCTCCATCGAAGGAGCGATATGCCGTGTCGAACGATAGCGTCACCGAGCTGATTGAGCCAGAAGCATTCGAGGACCAGCTACCTGGAGGCGCGGCTGGAGGACGATAAGCAGTGCATCCTGGTGCTGATCGGCGCCACGCCGGAGGGCAAGAAGGAGCTGGTCGGGTTCAGCGATGGGGCTCAAGCGGCGCGGGCTCGAGATGGCGCCCGAGCTGGGGATCGCCGACGGCGGGCTCGGCTTCTGGAAGGCGGCCGGCGGGGTGTGGCCGAAAGCAAGCAAGCAGCGCTGCTGGGTGCACTAGACCGCCAACGTGCTCGCCAAGCTGCCGAAGAGCCAACACGCCAAGGCCAAGCGCGCCTTGCACGAGATCTGGCTGGCCGAGACCAAGTCTGCCGTAAAGGGATTGGGCTTCGGCGGTGTCGAACGTGCGTTGTACCTCTTCGTGCATTCCAGTGTTGCGGCCAGGACCGTTCCGGAATTGTTCAAATTGAATCCGAACGTCTCGCCTGCAGCGTACACAAAGAGTTGGTAGCCGCGACGAAAGCACTCGAACAGAGCACGACTGTCAATAAGGGGACCAGAACTGACCAGCCCAGTTTCTTCGGACCACGTTTAGCTTGAGAACTCCGCCCACGGTTGATGCTTCCCTTGCCCCTTGCGGGACGGTGATGCAACGGGTCGGAGCGCGGAGGCCCCACATACCGCAGCGATCCGACCCGTTGCCGGCCGCGGGCTCAGTTCGGCAGGTTCCAGGGTGCGTTCAGGTCTTCCCGGTCCTCCCACTCCTGGGGCGTCGGATTGTCGCTCAGCGGGGCGGGCTTCTTCCAGGGCCAGATGGGCAAGGTCTCCGGGGGCTTCCGCGAGGCGCCAGGTTTTTAGGCTGGCTTCTTCCCATCTGACGGTCGCCGTGCCATCGCCAGCTCCTGACGCCTGCCCCTAAGCCGCCTCGATCCACACGTGGTTGTCGTGGAAGGGCGCGCCGCCGTAGGGCCCCGGCTGATAGGCGCTGGTGAGCGTGTTGATGCCATCGCCGCCCTCGAACTGGTCGTTGGGCGGAATGCACTCCACGATCGCCACGCCCCGCTGCAGCCCGGCGAAGGCCTCGGCCCGGATGGTGATCTCGCCGCGCTCGTTGCCCATGCGCACGCGCGCGCCGTCGGCGACGCCGAGCGCGGCGAGGTCGTCGGGATGCAGCTTGACGCGCGGCGGGCCGTGCTTGGCCCGGCTCGTCGGCGTCTCGTTGAAGGAGGAGTTGAGATAATCCCGCGCCGGGCTGGTGGCGAGGCGGAAGGGGTGGCGCGCATCGGCCTTCTCGATCACGTCCCAGTGGTCGGGCAGGGCCGGCATGTCGCGCTCCAGGCGGAAGGCGCTGCTGCGCGGGGCCGGCACGTTGCGCCAATCCGGCTGGAAGCGGAACTTGCCGTCCGGATAGCGGAAGCCCGAGATGTAGTGCGCCTCCTCGAAGGGGGGCTGGCAGTCGATCCACTTGCTGGCCTCGAGCTCGGCCAGCGTCCCCCACCCCGATTTCTGCAGCGTCCAGTCGATGATCTCGCGCGGGCTCATGTCGAAGCCGCGGTGGCGCGCCCCCACCCGCCGCGCCAGCGCCGCGATCACCTCGTGGTTGGAGCGGCACTCGCCCGGCGGCTCGATCAGCTTGGGGCCGAGCAGGATGTGCTGGTGGCCGCCGCCCTGATAGACGTCGTCGTGCTCGAGGAACATGGTGGCCGGCATGACGACGTCGGCCATCTGCGCGGTGGCCGTCATGAACTGCTCGTGCACGGCCACGAACAGGTCCTCGCGCGCGAACCCGGCTTTGACCTTGCGCTGCTCGGGGGCCACCTGAACAGGGTTCATGTTCTGGATGAAGAGCGCGGTCACGGGCGGGCCGTCGCCGAGGTCGTAGCGGTCCCCCGTCAGCACCGGGCCGATGCGCGACTGGTCGAGCACCCGCACCCCGGGATCGGCCACGTCCAGACCCTCGATCAGGGTCTTGTCCCAATGGTAAATGGCGCCGTTGTTGTGGAACGCGCCGCCGCCCTCATGGAGCCAGGCGCCGGTGACGGCCGGGATGCACAGGGCCGCGTGCATGTTGTGGGCCCCGTTCCTCTGCCGGGCGAAGCCGTAGCCGAGCCGGAAGTAGGTACGCGGCGTGGTGCCCACCATCCTGGCGAATGCCTCGATCTCGGCCACGGTGAGACCGGTGATGGCGCTGGCCCATTCCGGGGTACGGGCCCGCAGATGGGCCTCAAGCTCGCGCGGACAGTCGGTGTAGCGCTCCAGGTACGGCCAGTTGGCATACCCGTCGCGGAACAGGACGTGCATCACGGCACAGGCCAGAGCCCCGTCCGTGCCCGGCCTGAGGCACAGCGCCAGGTCGGCCTGCTGCATGGTGCCGTTGTGGTAGATGTCCACGGCCACGATCCTGGCGCCGCGCTCCTTGCGGGCCCGCGTGGCATGCGTCATGACGTTGACCTGGGTGTTGACCGGGTTGGTGCCCCAGATCACCACCAGGTCTGACTTGGCCATCTCGCGCGGGTCGGCGCCGGCGAGCCGTCCGGTGCCGGCAATGAACCCGGTCCATGCCAGGGTGGTGCAGATGGTGGCGTACATGCCCGAGTAGCGCTTGGCATGGCGCAGACGGTTGATGCCGTCGCGCATGACGAGGCCCATGGTGCCGGCATAGTAGTAGGGCCACACCGCCTCCGGCCCGTGGCGGCGCTCGGCGGCCAGCATGGCTTCCGCGGTCAGGTCCAGGGCCTCGTCCCAGGAGATGCGCTGGAACTGGCCCGAGCCCTTGGGTCCCTTGCGCCGGAGCGGATGCGTCAGACGGTCGGGATGGTGCACGCGCTCGGCATAGCGCGCGACCTTGGCGCACACCACGCCGGCCGTGTACGTGTTGTCCTCCGCCCCGTGCACCCGCCCGATCCTGCCGTCGGGCAGAAGCTCCACGTCCAGGGCACAGGTCGAGGGGCAGTCGTGGGGACAGACCGAGTGGCCGATGGCAACCTTGGCGTGGGCGTTCATGGCACCGTCCTGGGCAGCCGCAAGTCGCCCCACGCTATCCGACCCGCCGCGTCCTTGTCACTGGGAACGAGGCCCGGGACATGTATCGCGCCCTTGCTGCGCGCAGCGGCCCCCGCGGGGACCGCGGATCGCCCCGGTCTGCCGCAGCGCAAGGTGCACGGCCGTGGCGATGGTGCGGGGCGCTCGCGCCGTGCTAGCGTGCCGCGATTAACCACAAGGGGAACGGGTCGCGCGCCATGGCCGCCTACAAGCTGCACTGCTTCTGCCAGTCCGGGAACTCCTACAAGGTTGCGCTCTACCTCGCCTGCGCGGGCCTCGACTGGCAGCCCGTGCTCGTCGACTTCTTCAAGGGCGCCACGCGCGATCCCAAGTGGCGGGAGGGGGTGAACGAGATGGGCGAGGCGCCGGTGCTCGAGCACGGCCAACGCCGGCTCAGCCAGTCGGGAGCGATCCTCGCCTACCTTGCCGAGACCACCGGCAAGTTCGCCCCCGCCGGCGATGCCGCGCGCCACGAGGCGCTGCGCTGGATCCTCTTCGACAACCACAAGTTCACGAGCTACCTCGCCACCTATCGCTTTCTCAAGGCCCTGGCGCCGCAGGCCCCCGATCCCGCGGTCCTCTCCTTCTTGAAGGGCCGCTTCGACGCCGCCGCGGCGATCGTCGACAAGCACCTCACCGGGCGCAAATTCATGGTCGGCGAGGCGCCCACCATCGCCGACTTCTCGCTCGCCGGCTACGTCTACTACCCGATCGAGGAGCACGGCTACGACTGGGTCAAGACCCATCCCGGCATCCACGCCTGGAGCGAGCGGCTGCGCGCGCTGCCGGGCTGGAAGCACCCCTACGACCTGATGCCCGGCGAGCGCATCAAGCCGCTGCGGTGAGCGCGCGGCAGACCGGGCCCGTCTGGCTGGCGACGGGGGGTCTGCTGGCGATGGCGGTGGCCATCGGCACCGGCCGCTTCATCTACACGCCGATCCTGCCGCCGATGGCGGAGGCCCTCGCCCTCACCAAGGGCGAGGCGGGCCTGCTCGCCTCCGCCAACTTCCTGGGCTACCTCGCCGGCGCGCTCGCCACCGCCTCGCCGCGGCTCCACGGGCCGCCGCGCGCCACGCTGCTCGCGGCGCTGGCCGCCAGCGCCCTCACCACCGCCGCCATGGCCTGGTCCGACGGCATGGCCGCATTCCTGGGGCTGCGCTTCCTCGGCGGCGTCGCCAGCGCCTACGCGCTGGTGCTCGCCTCGGCCCTGGTGCTCGACCGGCTCGCCGCCTCCGGCCGCCCCGGCCTCTCCGCCGTGCACTTCTCCGGCGTCGGCGCCGGCATCGCCTTGTCCGCCATTCTCACCTGGGCTCTCTCCCATGCCGGAGCCGACTGGCGCGCCATGTGGCTGGGCGGCGGCGCAATCTCGCTCGCTGGGCTCGCCGGCGTCGCGCTTCTCGTCCCCGCCGCCGGGCCGGGCCGCCCCGCGGCCGCCGCCGTGGCACTTGCTGCGGGCGGCGTGCGGCTCGCGCTGCTCACGGCGGCCTACGGTCTCTTCGGCTTCGGCTACATCATCACTGCCACCTTCATCGTTGTCATCGTGCGCGACTCGCCTGCGGCGGCGAGCATCGAGCCCCTCTTCTGGCTGGCGTTCGGGCTGGCCGCCATCCCCTCCGTCACCTTGTGGGTGGCGGCGGGGCGCCGCATCGGCGTCATGCGGGCGTTTGCCGTCGCCGCCGTCGTGGAGGCCGTTGGCGTCTTCGCCAGCGTCGCCACGCCCGGCGTGCCCGGCCTCTTTGCCGCCTCCGTGCTGCTCGGGGGCACCTTCATGGGCCTCACCGCGCTCGGCCTGATTGCTGCGCGCGACCTCGTCCCCGCCGATCCGCGCCGCTGGGTCGGCATCCTCACCTCTGCCTTCGGCCTCGGCCAGATCGCGGGTCCGCTCGCCGCCGGCTACGGCCACGACCTGACCGGCAGCTTCTACCTGCCGTCCATGCTGGCGGTCGCCGCGCTTGCCGTGGCCGCCGTCCTGGCGCTCGCCGTGGGCCGCCACGCCGCGCGGTAGCCGTCCTTGCCGCCGCCGGCGGCCGCGCTATCATTCTTGATAGCAAAAGATCCGCGCCATGGGCCAAGTCCTGATCCGGAACATGTTGTGATTGCTTCTATCTGGTGCTGGCAATCCGCGCGGATGCACCCTTCGTGACTGCGGACAAACGTCTCGTGAATCGTCTGGCGGCCACGCGCTACAGATCGCACGTCATCCACCTCACCGACTGGACCTGACCCCATGAACTTCGCCCTCACCGAGGAACAGGCCGCCATCCAGGAGACGGCGCTCGCCTTCGCCAAGGAGCGCATCGCGCCGCGCGCCGCGGAGTGGGACGAGACGAGCCATTTTCCCGTCGACGTCATCAAGGCCACCGCGCCGCTCGGCATGGCCGCCATCTACGTGCCGGCCGAGCAGGGCGGCTCGGGCCTCTCCCGCCTCGATGGCGCCCTCATCATGGAGGCGCTGGCCTACGGCTGCCCGGCCATTGCCGCCTACATCTCGATCCACAACATGGTGGCCTGGATGCTGGCCAAGTACGGCTCCGCTGCCCAGGTCGAGGCTTGGCTGCCCAGGCTCGCCTCCATGGAGTGGCTCTCCTCCTACTGCCTCACGGAGCCCTCCGCTGGCTCCGACGCGGCCGCGCTGGCCGCCACCGCCCGGCGCGTCGGCGACAGCTATGTCCTCGACGGCAGCAAGCAGTTCATCTCCGGCGCCGGCGCCGCCGACTTCTACTTCGTATTCGCCCGTACCGGGGGCGCAGGGGCCGACGGCGTCTCCGCCTTCGCTGTCATGAAGGACACGCCCGGCCTCTCCTTCGGCGCGCTGGAGAAGAAGATGGGCTGGAACGCCCAGCCCACCCGCCAGGTGATCTTCGAGAACTGCCGGGTTCCGGCCGCCAACCTGATCGGCGAGGAGGGGCGCGGCTTCCGCTTCGCCATGGCGGGGCTCGACGGCGGCCGCATCAACATCGGCGCCTGCTCGCTGGGCGCCGCCTGGGCCGCGCTCGACAAGGCGCGCCAGTACGTGTTCGAGCGCAAGGCGTTCGGCCGCCAGCTCGCCGACTTCCAGGCCCTGCAGTTCAAGATCGCCGACATGGCCACCGACCTCGAGGCCGCCCGCCTCATGGTCTACCGCGCCGCCGACGCTCTCGACCGCGCCGACCCTCAGGGCTCCATGTACTCGGCCATGGCCAAGCGCATGGCCACCGACCTGGGCTTCAGGATCGCCAACGACGCGCTGCAGGTGCACGGCGGCTACGGCTATCTCAAGGACTACGGCCTGGAGAAGCTCGTGCGCGATTTGCGCGTGCACCAGATCCTGGAAGGCACCAACGAGATCATGCGCGTGGTCATCTCGCGCAAGGTGCTCGGCGGCAACCGCGGTTGAGATAGGTCTGGTGTCTGGGTAGTGATTGGGGGACACGGACCAACCGCACGGCGTCGGAAGTTCTGGCAGTCATGTTGGAAGCGCTGCGAGACAGGGGCTTCGAGGTTGAATTTCGCAGCCATGCCAAAGCCATCCTCAGCGGCGACTTCCCCGATGCCATCGACGAGTTGCAGGCGGCGCTGCTCTCGTTCACGATTCCCATCGAGGAGATCGTGGGCTCGGGTGGAGGAGAGACGAAGGGCACCCAGCGCCTGAGGAAGGCGCTGTCGGAGGCGGGCTGGGACAAGTTTACTTTCGAGATCACAAAGGTGATCAATGGTGTGGCCCGCGAGTCCCAGTCCCACGAAATCGACCACGTCCGTGCCTTCGCAGATGGAACTAGACTGGCTCTTGAGATCGAGTGGAACAACAAGGACCCGTTTTTCGACCGGGACCTGGAGAACTTCAAGCGGCTTCATGCAGAGGGAGCGATCAGCGTCGGGATCATTGTCACGCGTGGACCTGCTCTGCAGGAAAACTTGCGAGCGCTCGTGCAAAGATTTGCCGAGGAGGAGAAGCTCGAGTCTGCGAAGGACCTCGGCGCGTTGGGTCTCAGCCCCACGGCTCGCCAGCTCAGGCACTACGAAGCTCGGATCCAGCGAGGCAACGTATCCTTCGCCGAGGCGTGGGCAGCTGCGTTCGTCCAGGACAAGTTCGGCGCGGCGACAACGCACTGGCAGAAACTGATCGATCGAATAAACCGCGGAGTCGGCAACCCGTGCCCCCTGCTCCTGATCGGTCTCTCAGAGAAGATCGTCACCTTCGGCGAAGATAATCGGGCGAGAGGCCAATCACTCGATTAGTCGAACAGTCCCGGTTGATGCTGCTCTGCCCTGCTATGGTGCGCGTACGTTTTCCAAGTCGGCGCGTAAGTATCATCGGCTTGGTTTCCCCAACTGGCCCATCCCGCCCTGGTGCCCCTTGCGAAGAGCTCCAGGCGCGGACTCGGGGAGCACGACTCGATGATGGCATATTGCTCGTCAGGCTTGCGGCTGTGTTCTCTCTTGCGGGTCGAGAGGTAGTTGACCTGTCGTCGACCCGGTGCCAGCGTGCGAGCATTCTTCCCGCGCACTCCAAAGAGGATCAATTCGGTGACATTGCGGAAATAGAATCCAACGCCTCTCCCATCCGAGCCGCCGTCTTTCCTGACCTTGTGCCAGACGATGTTGGATTTGTACGAGAAGCCCCACGCGCTCATGACGCTCAGCCCCTCTGGCAACAGAGCGTTTGGCACCCACAGATAAAGATGGGCAGTGTCGGCGGCGATGGCTTTCACCGGCAGGTTCGCTATCTCCTCCAGGGTGAGCGTGCCGTACCTGGACAGCCGTCGGTGCTCGGGTGCCATCTTCCCGGTCCGGTTCGTGAAACGCCAGGGCGGGTCCGCCAAAATGGTGGCGAAGCGCCTTCCCTCCACGAACGCCAACAGGTCGGCTACGGGATCGGGAAGGTCGTCGTTACGGGCGAGCACTGCCAGATCTCCATCGAGCGATTCGTCCAAGGACAGAGATTACCAGCGGGCGGCGCTGCAGAGATCCGTTATCCCCCGCGCGCACAGCGCTCCGGGCGGAGCCGCTAGAACCCTACTTTTCGTCTCAACTCTGGAGGCTTTGATGCCGCACCGGCGTAGTCCACGAAACGAGCAGCGATGTTCGACGTTTGTTCTATCGTGGTTCGGCTGGGCCCGCAAGTGAAAATCCATGGATAGGTGTCATTCTGAATCGGGCACGACCGGCCACGCACACGCGGCTGGCAAGACCCGCCACGCCCTGCTGCTCGGCCTCGCCGGCGTCACCGTGTTCGGTCTCACGCTGCCAGCCACGCGCCTTGCCGTGGCCGACCTCGACCCGCTGTTCGTCACCGCCGGGCGCTCGCTGCTCGCCGCCGTGTTCGCCGCCTTCACCCTGCTGTGGGCGCGTCCGCAGCCGCCGCACCGGCGCGAGTGGCTGCGCCTGGCCGCCTTCTCCTTCTTCGCCATCATCGGCTTTCCCCTGCTGATGGCGATCGCCATGCGCTATGCGCCGGCGAGCCACGGCGCCGTGGTGCTGGCCGTGTTGCCCCTGCTCACGGCCATGGGCGGCGCGCTGGTCGGCGGCGAGCGGCCCTCGCTCGGCTTCTGGGCGTGCGGCCTGGCGGGCAGCGGCGCCGTGCTCGTCTACTCGCTGCTTACGGGCGGCGGCTCGGGCGAGCTGCAGTGGGCCGACATCCTGCTCGCCGGCGCCGCGCTGTCCGCGGCGGCCGCCTATTCGCTGGGCGGCGAGATGGCGCGCCGCATCGGGGGCTGGGAGGTGATCTGCTGGGCGCTCGTCTTCTCCGCGCCGGCCTCGCTCGCCCTGGTGGTCGTGTCGGGGCCGATCAACTGGTCGGCCGGCGCCCCGGCCTGGGCGGGCTTCCTCTACGTCTCGCTGTTCAGCATGTTTCTCGGCTTCTTCGCCTGGAACAAGGGGCTTGCCATGGGCGGCATCGCCCGCATCGGCCAGATCCAGCTCCTGCAGCCGTTCGTGGCGCTCGCCGCCTCCGCCGCCCTGCTGGGCGAGACCGTCGGCCGTCTCGAGATCGTGTTCGCTGTGCTGGTGGTCGGCATCGTCGCGCTGGGCTGGCGCATGCGCGTCGGCGGGACGGCGGGCTGAAGCCGCCGCCGCGGCGCCGCAGTCCAGTGCCAGGATGCCGCCACATGCCCATCGCACGACGAGCAGGGAGGTGCACATGAGGAGGAGGATTTGGACGGCCGCCGGGCTTCTGGCCCTGGCCGTGGCGGGCAGCGGCGCACATGCGCAGTCGGCGGAGGACGCCTTCGGCGTGTGGCTCAACCCGGAGAACCAGTCCAACGTCGAGTTCTACAAGTGCGGCGACGGCCTGTGCGCCAGGATCACCAAGGTCGCCGACGGCCAGAAGACGGACGACAAGAACCCGGACCCGGCCAAGCGCAGCCGGCCCATCGTCGGCCTCGTCATCATGGAAGGCGCCAGGAAGGATGGCGCCAACAAGTGGTCGGGCACGCTCTACAACCGCACCGACGGCAAGAGCTACTCCGGCACCATCACCGTCAAGAGCAGGAACTCGGTCGAGCTGTCGGGCTGCGTTGCCAAGGTCTTCTGCCGCACCACCACCTGGACCCGCGTCAACTGACGGCCGGCTGCACCGGCGTGCCGATCCGGGCTATGATCGGCGTGCAGGCCGAGGCAGAGCGAGGAGCCCCAGGATGACCCAGGAGATCGACATCAGGATCGAGGACGGCGTCCAGGTCATCCGCTTCTTGCGGCCTGAGAAGAAGAACTCGCTCACCGGCCCCATGTACGACGCCATGTCGGCGGCCCTGGATGCGGCGGAGAAAGGCGACGCCGTCGTCGCCCACGTCTTCCTCGGCTCCGGCGGCGTCTACTGCGCCGGCAACGACATCAACGACTTCGTGCGCCGCTCGCGCGACGGCTCCCAGGACGTGGCGCCCTCGCAGATGTTCATCTCGCGCCTGCCCAAGGTGACGCGTCCCATGATCGCCGCCGTCGACGGCCTTGCCGTCGGCGTCGGCGTCACCATGCTGCTCCACTGCGATCTCGTCTATGCCACGCCGGCAGCGAGCTTCCGCACGCCTTTCGTCGATCTCGGCCTCATCCAGGAGGCGGGCTCGAGCGTGCTGGGCCCGGCGCGGCTCGGCTACGGGCGGGCCTTCGAGCTCTTCGTACTGGGCGAGGCTTGGAGCGGCGAGCGTGCCCTCCAGGCCGGCCTCGTCAACGCCATCGTGCCGGCCGCCGAGCTCGAGGCGAAGGCCATGGCCGCGGCCCGGCGGCTCGCCGCCAAGCCGCGCGCCGCCCTGCTCGCCGCCCGCCGCATGCTCAAGGGCGATCCGGCCGCGATCAGCGCGGCCATTGCCGGGGAGGTCGCCGTCTACCGCGAGCTGATGAGAAGCCCGGAGGCCAAGGAGGCGTTCGCCGCCTTCCTCGAGAAGCGCGCCCCGGACTTCGCCAGGGCGCGCCGGGGAGGCTGAGGCCGGGGCGCGGCGCGCGCGGGCCGGGCGCCGTCACTTGCCGCCGTTGAGCGCGGCCAGCACCTTGGGCGGCGACATCGGCAGCTCGCAGAAGCGCACGCCGACGGCGTTGCGCACCGCATTGGCGACCGCCGCCAGCGGCGGCACGATCGGCACCTCCGCCACCCCGCGCACCCCCTGGGGATGCTTGTCGTTGGGGATCTCCAGCACCACCGGCTCGATCATCGGCAGGTCCGAGGCCACCGGCATGCGGTAGTCGAGAAAGGAGGGGTTATCGAGCCGCCCGTTGTCGGCGAAGATGCACTCCTCGTTGAGCGCCCAGCCGATGCCCTGCGCCACGCCACCCTGGATCTGGCCTTCGACGTAGGCCGGGTGGATCGCCCGGCCGGCGTCCTGCACGGCCGTGTAGCGCACCACCTGCACCTTGCCCGTCTCCGGATCGACCTCGACGTCGCAGATGTGGGTGGCAAAGCCGCCCGCGGCGCCCTCGGTGTTGAGCGAGGAGCGGGCGTTGATGGGGCCGCCGGTGGCGCTCGCCTTGGCCGCCAGCTCGGCCAGCGTCAGGGGCGGGAAGTCGCCCGCATTGGGTCCGGCCGGCCGCGCCGCGCCGTTCTCCCACACCACCGCCTCCACGTCGATTTTCCAGATCTTGGCGGCGCGCTCGCGCAGGATCTCGATCACCCGCTCGGTGGCCTTGGTCACCACCATGCCGGCCGCAAAGGTGACCCGGCTGCCGCCGGTCAGCGCGCTGAAGCCCACCGCGCTGGTGTCGCCGATGAGTGCCTGCACGCGCCGGTAGTCGATGCCCAGCATCTCGGCCACGATGTTGACCATGGACGCGCGCGAGCCGCCGATGTCGGGGTGGCCCGTCACCACCACCGCGGTGCCGTCCTCGTTGATGTAGACGTGCGCGCTCGACTCGCCGCCGGCGTTGAACCAGAAGCCGCTCGCCACCCCGCGCCCCTGATTGGGCCCGAGCGGCGTCTTGTAGTGGGGATGGTCCAGGGCCGCCTGCAGCGTCTCCTCGTAGCCGATGCGGCGGAAGGTGGGGCCGTAGGCGGCCTTGGTCCCCTCCTTGGCGGCGTTCTTCTTGCGCAGCACCAGGGGGTCCATCTTGAGCGCCTGGGCCAGCTCGTCGAGCACGCTTTCCACCGCGAACGCGCCGATCGGCGCCCCCGGCGCGCGATAGGCGGCGACCTTGGGCCGATTGGTTACCACGTCGTAGCCGATGACGTGCACGTTGGGGATGTCGTAGGGCGCCAGCCCGCAGCCGACCGCGCCACGGATCGGCGCGCCGGGAAAGGCGCCGCCCTGCAGCCGGTAGGTAGCCTGCACGGCCGTTATCCTGCCGTCCCGCCTGGCGCCGATCTTGATGGTGCTGGAGGAGCCCGAGGTCGGCCCGGTGGCGCGGAACACCTCCTCGCGCGTCATCACCATCTTTACCGGCCGCCCCGACTTGCGCGACAGCACCACCGCCAGCGGCTCCAGGTACACGATGGTCTTGCCGCCGAAGCCGCCCCCGATCTCGGCCGGAATGGCCCGCACGTCCGACAGCTTGAGGCCGGTGAGCTGGGCCGTCATGTCGCGCACCATGAAATGGCCCTGGCTGCTGCTCCAGATGGTGGTGTGGCCGTCCTTGCCGACGCTGACCAGGCAGGCATGCGGCTCGATGTAGCCCTGGTGCACGGGCTTGGTCTTGAAGCTGCGCTCGATGATGACGTCGGCGGCCGCGAAGCCCCCGTCGATGTCGCCGAGCTTGTGCTCGAGCGTGCCGCCAACGTTGGAGGTGGTGGCAGGCCCCGGCTTGGCGCCCACGCCGCGCTGGTGCTCGTGCAGGATCGGCGCCCCCGGCCGCAGGGCCTCGTCCACGTCGATCACCCAGGGCAGCACCTCGTAGTCCACCTCGATCAGCTTGAGCGCCTTGGCCGCGATCCTGGGCGATGTCGCCGCCACCGCGGCCACCGCATGGCCCACGTAGAGGGCCTTCTCGCGCGCCATCACGTTGCGGCTGATGAAGCGCAGGTCCTGGATGCCGAGCGGAACCGGCTTGTCCCATGGGAAATCCACCAGATCGCGGCCGGTCATGACCGCCTTGACCCCCGGCAGGGCCGCGGCCTTCTCGGTGTCGATCGACCTGATCCTGGCATGCGGATGCGGGCTGCGCAGGACCTTGCCCCAGAGCATGCCCGGCATCGAGGCATCGGCGGCATAGGCGGCCCGGCCGGTAACCTTGTCCTCGCCGTCGGGCCTGATGGTGCTCTTGCCGATCCACTTGTTGTCCGCAATGTTCCCGGTCATCCCCAACCCTTCCATTCCCGATTGCCCCGAGAGCCGTTCCCCGGCCGTCGGACCGTCCACGCCGAGTGCGGCCGGGCGCGCGACGGGCGCGGCCCGGCCTCGGCGCTATCCTACAGGCAAGCCGCCCCTCCACCAAAGGGGCCGGGGCCATGGCCGCCATGCTGCCGGCACAGACGAGCCCGCCCGCCGGCCGCGGCGACTGACGGCTGAGGCGGGCGTAAACCCTGTTCTTTGAGCCGAGCTTCGCCAAAATGGCGGTATATGCTGCAGAGCCATGGTGATCCTCGTGCCCATGGTCCGCTCCCTCCGCCCGCGGTGGCGCCGCCGCACGCCGTCGGCGACGCTCGCCCTCCCGCTTCTCGCAACCGTTCTGCTCTTCACCCTGCCCGGCGTCCCCGCGCACGCGAGCTGGCTGGGCAAGGTCATGGGCGCTGCCGAGCACGCCGGCCCGCGCGCCGGCAGGCTCGGCTCTGCTGCGCTCGACAATGCCGCCGCCCACATCAAGGCGCTGCCCAAGGCCGACGGCGCCGTGCTCGCCGCCCAGGCCACGCCGGAGGGCCACTGGCGCTTCGTCAACCGCGCGGGCGAGACCTTCACCGCCGGCACCCCCGAGGAGATGAAGCGCCTGGCCGCCGTGCTGCTACCCGGCACCTCGGCCGAGGCCAAGCTGTCGCTCTACCTCACCGAGGACACCTTCTTCGCCCACCGCGCCGCCCTCGAGCAGCTGCCCAAGGGCAGTGCGCTGCACGTGGTGGTGAGGGCCGAGAGCTATCCCGTCCTGCGGCGGGGCGAGGGCGCCGCCGAGCGCTTCTACGCCCAGGTCCGTCCCAACCTGGTGGTCGAGTTGAGCGAGCGCCAGGCCTTCGACGAGGCGGTCTGGCAGCTCGCCCGCCCGCTCAACAAGGCCAACGTGCGCGTGCTGGCATTGGAGCCCGGCGGGCCCTCCACGCTCGCCTCGGCGCCGCGCATCGACCCCGCCACGCGACGCGCCCTGGTCGACGTGATCGATCCGGCGAGCCTGTCCGCGGCGCTCGGCGCGGTGCGCGGCCAGACCGTGCTGGTGACCGGCCGCGTCGACGGCCGGCTGCTCTTCGTTCAGCCCGCCTCCGGGCCCGAGCGCAGCCTCATCCTCGCCGACCTGCTCAAGGCAGCCGAGGAGGCCGACGTCAACCTCGTGGTCCTGCGCACCGCCACCACCCCGCGCCAGCCGGGCGGACGCAACTGGCTGTGGCAGAAGGTCGAGGTGAAGGGCCTCGAGCAGGCCATGCAGCACGCCCGCGTCGCCGACTTCCTCGATGCGTTGAGCGGCGGCCGCGGCCGCATGGCGGTGGCGGCGGCGCCCTCCGGCCGGCGCACGCTGATCGACATCCGGCCGGCGGGACCCTTCGCCGGCGGCCCTCTCGAGCGCCCGGTCGGCGACCTCTTCTCCGGCATCGTCTCCGACATCACCGGCCGCGTCGTCGCCACCGGCATGCAGGGCAGCCTGCGCAGCGCCGAGCGCCAGCAGGAGCTCGATCAGCGGCTCATCCCCGGCATCCCGTCCGACTTCCAGTTGGGCTACGTCGTCCTGGTCGTCCTCGGCCTCTTCGGCATTCCGGTGTCGCGCGCCTGGTGGCGCCGCATCTGGCCGCCCGAGCAGGCCGCCGACTACGCCGGCCCCGCCGGCTACTGGGCCGCCCGGCTGGTGCGCGGAGCGGTGTTCCTGCTCCTGTTCCTGCCGCTCACCGCGCCGGTTAGCGCGCCCTACAGCCTCCTGCGCCAGGTCTACGAGGCGGTCATGCTGCCCGTGCGCCTGTGGCGCTGGCTCACGCGGCGGACGGCGCCGAGCCCGGGCTGAGCGGCGGCCGCTTCGGCTTGTCATCGGCTGCGCCTCGTGCCCATGCTGTGGCCGAGGCAAGCAGGGAGGGCGCCATGGCGACGTTGGCCGGCAAGACGCTTTTCATTACCGGCGCCAGCCGCGGCATCGGCCTCGCCATCGCGCTGCGCGCCGCCCGCGACGGCGCCAACATCGCCATTGCCGCCAAGACCGAGACGCCCCACCCAAGGCTCGAGGGCACCATCTACACGGCCGCGGAGGCCATCGAGAAAGCGGGCGGCAAGGCGCTGCCGCTCGTCTGCGACATCCGCTTCGAGGAGCAGGTCGAGGCGGCCGTGGCCAAGGCGGCGGCGGCCTTCGGCGGCATCGACGCGTGCGTCAACAACGCCTCGGCCATCTCGCTCACGCCGGCCGTCGCCACCGACATGAAGCGCTACGACCTCATGCATTCGATCAACGCGCGCGGCACCTTCCTGGTCTCCAAGACTTGCATCCCCCACCTCAAGCGGGCCGCCAACCCGCACATCCTCATGCTGTCGCCGCCGCTCGACATGGATGCCAAGTGGTTCGCCCCCCACGTCGCCTACTCCATGGCCAAGTTCAACATGAGCATCATCGCCCTGGGGCTAGCCGGCGAGCTCAAGGCAGACGGCATCGCCGTCAACACGCTCTGGCCGCGCACCACCATTGCCACCGCCGCCATCAGGAACCTGCTCGGCGGCGACGCCCTCATGCGCAGGAGCCGCAAGCCCGAGATCATGGGCGATGCGGCGCATGCGATCCTGACGCAGGACGCGCGCGCCTTCACCGGCCGCTTCTGCATCGACGACACGCTGCTCTACGAGCAGGGCGTGCGCGACTTCGAGCAGTATCGGGTCGATCCTTCGGTCGAGCTGGCGCCCGACTTCTTCGTGCCCGCCTCCATTCCGCCGCCGCCCGGCGTCTCGCTCGCCGCCGGACGCCGCTGACGCAGAGAGGAACCATGGCCGCCACCATCACCGTCACCGGCATCCGCATCCGCGCCGCGCGCGTGCCGATCCGGCGCGTGCTCGCCACCCGCGTCGGCCGCTTCACCCACGGGCCGTTCCTGCTCATCGACCTGGACCTCAAGGGCGGCGGGGAGGGCCGCGCGCTGTGCTTCACCTTCATCCCGCTGGCGCAGAAGGTGGTTCCGCTCCTCATCGAGGAGCTGGTGGCCGGCCTGCGCGGGCGGCCTATCGCCTTCGAGGACCTGCCTGCCGTGCACGACGCCGGGCAGAAGCGCTTGACCCACCTCGGCCACGAGGGCGCCGCGCAGATGGCGCTCTCCATGCTCGACATGGCGCTCCACGACGCGATGGCGCGCGCTGCCGGCGTGCCGCTCTATCGGCTGCTCGGCGGCAGGGCCGCGCCGCTCCCCACCTACAACAGCTGCGGCCTGGGGCTCATGGAGCCGGCGGATGCGGCCCGCGAGGCCCGCGAGCTCGTGGCCGAGCACGGCGGCTTCTCCCACGTCAAGCTGCGCATGGGCCGCGAGCGCGCCGAGGACGAGGTCGCCGCCTACAAGGCCGTGCGCAACGCCATCGGCCCAGACGTGGCGATCTCCTGCGACTTCAACCAGGGGCTCGCCTCGGCCGCCGCGCTCGAGACCTGCCGCGCCATCGACGGCCTCGGGCTCACCTGGATCGAGGAGCCCGTGGTCTACGACGACTACGACACCCAGGTGCGCCTCGCAGCCAAGCTCGCCACCCCCGTCCAGATCGGCGAGAACTGGTGGAGCTGGCGCGTCGGCAAGGCGGCCATCGAGATGGGCGCCTGCGACTACGTCATGCCCGACCTCTTGCGCATCGGCGGCGTCACCGGCTGGATGCGGCTCGCCCGCGTGGCCGAGGCGCGGGCGGTGCCGTTCTCCTCCCATCTCTCGCCCGACTTTTCCGCCCACGTGCTGGCCGCCACGCCGACCCGCCACTGGCTCGAATATATGGACTGGGGCCAGGATCTGCTCACCGACCCGCTGCTGCCGGTGAAGGGCTTCACCACCCCGCGCGAGACGCCCGGCACCGGCGTCGAATGGAACGAGAAGGCCATCGCGCCCTGCCTCCTCCAGCGTTAAGGTGGCGGGCCCCCTAGGGGGCTTCTTACCTCGGACGCGGCAATGAGCACACTTCTCCTCACCCACCCCTGCTTCGTCGAGCACGACACCGGCCTGGGCCATCCCGAGCGGCCCGACCGCATGCGGGCGATCGACAAGGCCCTCTCGCACGAGATGTTCAAGGACCTGAAGCGCGAGGAGGCCCCCCTGCGCGAGGACGTCGAGGAGACGATCCTGCTCGCTCACCCGCAGTCCTACCTCGACTGGATCAAGAGCGTGCGCCCGGCCGAGGGCCAGGAGCCCGTGCGCCTCGACCCCGACACGGTACTGTCGGCCCGGTCGTGGGAGCCGGCCCTGCGCGCCGTCGGCGCCGGCCTTGCCGCCGTCGACCGCGTCATGAACCCCGCCTCCGGCATCAAGAACGCTTTCTGCCAGGTGCGCCCCTGCGGCCATCACGCCGAGAAGGAGCGGGCCATGGGCTTCTGCATCTTCAGCAACGTCGCCATCGCCGGGCTCTACGCCCGCAAGCGGTACGGCGCCGAGCGCATCGCGGTGGTCGACTTCGACGTGCACCACGGCAACGGCACGCAGGACATTTTCTGGTCGGACAAGAACCTCTACTTTGGATCGACCCACCAGATGCCGCTCTATCCCGGCACCGGCGCCCTGTCCGAGACCGGCGTCGGCAACATCTGGAACGCGCCGCTCAGGCCCGGCGACGGCGGCGACCGCTTCAAGGAGGCCTTCGAGCAGCGCATCCTGCCCTCGCTCCGCAATTTCGCCCCCGACATCGTGCTCATCTCTGCCGGCTTCGATGCCCACGTCGACGACCCGCTCGCCAACCTGCGCCTGACAGAGCCGGATTTCGCCTGGGCCACCAACAAGATCGCCGAGGCCGCCGAACGCCATGCACAGGGCCGGCTGGTGTCCATGCTGGAAGGGGGCTACAACCTCGCCGCGCTGGCGCGGTCGGTGGCCGTCCATGTCGGGGCTCTGATGCAGGCTGGCGCCTGAGTCGCGGCCCCGCCAAGGGGTTAATGCAGGATGGACGACAGCATGGCCAGCAAACCCGCCCCCAGGCACGCCGACATCAAGGACATGACCTTCGAGAGGGCCCTCAAGGAGCTCGAGAGCATCGTCGGCCGGCTCGAGCGGGGCGATGTCGAGCTCGAGGAGAGCATCAACATCTACGAGCGCGGCGAGGCCCTGCGCGATCACTGCGACCGGCTCCTCAAGCAGGCCGAGGCGCGCGTGGAGAAGCTCACCTTCAACCAGGCCGGCGAGCCTGCGGGTACCGAGCCGTTCAAGCCCTCGGAGTGACCCGCGACCGTTCGTCTTGCGAGGATTCACTGTCCGATCAGCTATAGTTGCGCCAGGGTGATCGGCCGGGCCGGGGCCCTGCGGCCGTGAAGGATCGAACATGAGCCACGCCTCCAACACGCCGCTCCTCGACCAGGTGAAGACGCCGGAGGACCTGCGCAAGCTGCCGGAGAAGGACCTGCGCCAGCTCGTGGACGAGCTGCGCCAGGAGACCATCGACGTGGTGTCGGTGACGGGCGGGCATCTGGGCGCCGGCCTCGGCGTGGTCGAGCTGACCGTGGCGCTGCACTGGATATTCGACACCCCCCGCGACCGGCTGATCTGGGACGTGGGCCACCAGGCCTACCCGCACAAGATCCTGACCGGCCGGCGCGACCGCATCCGCACCCTGCGCCAAGGCGGCGGGCTGTCCGGTTTCACCAAGCGTGCCGAGAGCGAGTACGACCCGTTCGGCGCCGCCCACTCCTCCACCTCCATCTCGGCCGGGCTCGGCATGGCGGTGGCGCGCGACCTCGCCGGCGGCTCCCACAACGTGGTGTGCGTGATCGGCGACGGCGCCATGAGCGCCGGCATGGCCTACGAGGCCATGAACAACGCCGGCGCCCGCAACGAGCGCCTCATCGTCATCCTCAACGACAACGACATGTCGATTGCGCGCCCTGTCGGCGCGCTCTCCAACTATCTGGCCCGCATCGCCTCCAGCGGCGCCTACCTGCACCTGCGCGACATCGGCCGCCAGCTCGCGCGCAAGCTGCCCAAGGCCTGGGAGCGGCGCGCCGCCCGCGCCGAGGAGATGACGCGCACCTATTGGATGGGCGGCACCCTGTTCGAGGAGCTCGGCTTCTACTACGTCGGCCCCATCGACGGCCACGATCTCAACGTGCTGCTGCCGGTGCTGCGCAACGTGCGCGATGCCAGGCAGGGGCCCATCCTCGTCCACGTCGTCACCAAGAAGGGCAAGGGCTATCCGCCGGCCGAGGCCTCCGACGACAAGTACCACGGCGTCAATCGCTTCAACGTCGTCACCGGCGCCCAGGTCAGTGCCAAGCCCAACGCGCCCACCTACACCAAGGTGTTTGCGCGCAGCCTGATCGAGGAGGCGCGGCGCGACGACAAGATTGTGGCCATCACCGCGGCCATGCCGGCGGGCACCGGTCTCGACCTGTTCGCCCGGGAGTTTCCGGAGCGCACCTTCGACGTCGGCATCGCCGAGCAGCACGGCGTCACCTTCGCCGCCGGCCTCGCCGCCGAGGGGTTCAAGCCCTTCGCCGCCATCTATTCCACATTCCTGCAGCGCGCCTACGACCAGGTCGTGCACGACGTGGCCATCCAGCGCCTGCCGGTGCGCTTCGCGCTCGACCGCGCCGGCCTCGTGGGCGCCGACGGCCCCACGCACGCCGGCGCCTTCGACATCGCCTATCTCGGCTGCCTGCCAGGCTTCGTGCTGATGGCCGCCGCGGACGAGGCCGAGCTCGTGCACATGGTCGCCACTGCGGTGGCCATCGACGACCGGCCGTGCGCGTTCCGCTATCCTCGCGGGGAGGGCACCGGCGTCGACCTGCCCGTGCAGGGCCAGCCGCTCGAGATCGGCAGGGGCCGCATCGTGCGCGAGGGCTCGGCGGTGGCCCTCCTCTCGTTCGGCACCCGGCTCGCAGAGTGCCTGAAGGCCGCCGACCAGCTCGCTGCCCTGGGCCTGCCGGCCACCGTGGCCGACGCGCGCTTCGCCAAGCCGCTCGACGCCGCCCTGGTGCGGCGCCTGGCTCGCAACCACGAGGTGCTGATCACCGTCGAGGAGGGGTCGGTCGGCGGCTTTGGCTCGTTCGTGCTGCAGCAGCTCGCCGCCGACGGCCTGCTCGACCGCGGCCTCAGGGTGCGGCAGATGGTGCTGCCCGACATCTTCATCGACCAGGACAAGCCGGAGAGGATGTACGAGGTCGCGGGCCTCAACGCGCCCGGCATCGTCGCCACCGTGCTGTCGACCCTCGGCCGCGATGCGGCGGCACGGGAGCTTCCGGCCCGCGCCTGAAAGTTGTCCACAGGAATTTCGGCGCAATCGCTCCGGAGTCGGTCGATCCCGATTGCGGAGGACCCTCGATCGGCATATGCAATACGGGTCCCTAGACCAACTTTCCTGCTTGCCCTCGTATCCCCCATCCGGCAGCGGGAAAAAGCCCTGGCGCGTGCCGCCAGGGCTTCCTTTTGTGGCCGGCAGACGGGGGCAAGACGCCTATGCCATCGCCTTCTTGAAGTTGGCGGCTGCCTTGTCCCAGTTCACCACGTTCCACCACGCATCGATGTAGGCGCCGCGATTGTACTGGTGCTTGAGGTAGTAGGCGTGCTCCCACACGTCGACGCCGATCACCGCCTTGGCGCCCTCCATGTGCGGGGAGTCCTGATTGGGCGTGCTGAACACCACGAGCTTCTTGTCCTTCACGCCGAGCCAGGCCCAGCCCGAGCCGAAGCGCCCGAGGCCTGCCGCCTTCACCTGCGCCTTCATCTTGTCGAAGTCGCCGAAGGCGCCGTCGATGGCGCTCTTGAGATCGCCGGCCGGAGCCTTGGCGCCGCCCGGCGTCATCAGCTCCCAGAAGAAGGTGTGGTTCCAGTGGCCGCCGAGATTGTTGCGCACCAGCGTGCGCACCGCCTCCGGCACCGAGGAGAGGTTGGACAGGATCTCGTCGACCGGTCTCGTGCCCATCTCCGGCCACTTGTCGGCGTTGTTGTTGAGGTTGTTGACGTAGGCCGCATGATGGTTGTCGTGGTGGATCTGCATGGTGCGCGCGTCGATGTGCGGCTCGAGCGCATCGTTGGCGTAGCCGAGCGGCGCCAGCGTGAACGGCTTTGCCTGCGCTGCAGCGGGCCGGCCGAGGATGGTGGCAGTGCCGGCGAATGCGGTGGCGCCGGCCAGCAGTTTCAAGGTATCCCTTCTATTCATCTTCTTCCTCCGTGAGCTTTCTACAGGTCAGGCCTCGGGCGTGATGTGGCGCGATGGTACATGCTCGGCCCCATCGCCGAAACGGCAGTGTGGCGATCAATGTCCGGACCACATTACGTGCCGGGCAGGCTCGCGGTTGTGCCGGAGTCCGCAGGATGGCATCACATGAGCGTGAGCCATAAAGCCGGGCGCCAGGTTAACAGACTGGCCCGCCTCGACATTTGCTTGGTCGACCGGGGCTTGGCCCCGTCGCGGTCGCGTGCCCGGGACCTCGTGCGCCGCGGCCTCGTCGAGGTTGCAGGCACGGTCGAGCGCCGGCCCGGCGCGAGCGTGCCCGCAGGCGTCGAGATCCGCGTTGTGGGCAATGCCGCGGCCCGGGTCTCCCGCGGCGCCGAGAAGCTCGAGGCCGCGCTCGAGCACTTTGCCTTCCCCGTGGCGGACCTCGTTGTGCTCGACGTCGGCGCCTCCACCGGCGGCTTCACCGAGGTGCTGCTCGCGCGCGGCGCGGCCCGCGTCTATGCCGTCGACGTCGGCCGCGGCCAGCTTCATCCGCGCCTGGCCGCCGACCCGCGCGTGGTCTCGCTCGAAGGCTGCGATGCGCGCCGGCTCGACCGGGATCTGGTTCCCGAGCCGGTTGGAGCAATCGTCGCCGACGTGAGCTTCATCTCGCTCGCCAAGGCGCTCCCGGCGGCTCTCGCCCTCACCGTCCCCGGCGCCTGGCTGGTGGCGCTCGTCAAGCCGCAGTTCGAGGCCGGACGGGCCGCGGTCGGCAAGCGCGGGATCGTGCGCGAGCCTGCAGCGCGGCAGCGCGCTGTGACGCTTGTGCGCGACTGGCTCGCCGCCCAGCCCGGCTGGCGCGTGCTCGACGCCGTTCGCTCGCCCATCGCCGGCGGCTCCGGCAACGAGGAGTATCTGCTGGGGGCCGTGCGCGATGGCTGATGCGGACGAGCTCGAGATTGGCAGCCTCGGCGCCCAGGGCGAGGGCGTGGCGGCCCGCGGGCAGGAGCGCCTGTTCATTCCCTACGCGCTGCCGGGCGAGCGCTGGCGCCTGCGCGCAGGCGCGCCGGCCGACCTGGTGCGGCCCCGTCCCGACAGGGCGGCGCCGCTGTGCCGCCACTTCGGCAGCTGCGGCGGCTGCCTTGCCCAGCACATGCCGGCCGCGCTCTACGCCGACTGGAAACGCGGCATCGTGGTGGATGCCTTCCGCCACCGCGGCATCGACGCGCCCGTGGGCGAGCTTGTGCCCGTGCTGCCGGGCAGCCGGCGGCGCCTCGCCCTCTGCGCCCGCCGCTCCAGCGACGGCCTCCGCCTTGGGTTCCACCGAGCTGGCGCGCACGACATCGTCGACATCGGCGAGTGCCCGATTGCGTTGCCGGAGCTGGTGGCGGCCCTGCCGGTGCTGCGCCAGATGCTCGAGCCGGTGCTCGCCGGTCGCGCCGAGGCCACCGTCCACATGCTGGCGACGCGCGCCGGCATCGATGTGAGCCTAGTCTTCGCCCATCCTGAGTCGCCGCGCCAGCACTACCCGCGCCTGGCGGCGCTGGCGGCTCGGGCCGGCTTTGCCAGGCTCGCCGTCGGAGGCGAGGCCGTGATGCTGGGGCGCGAGCCCGTGCTGGAGCTCGGCGGGGTCCAGGTCGTCCCGCCGCCCGGCGCCTTTGTGCAGGCTGTGGAGGCATCCGAGGCGCACATGCTGCGCCTCGCCCTGGAGGCCACGGCTGGGGCACGCCGCATTGCCGACCTCTTCTGCGGCCTCGGCACCTTCACCTTGCCCCTGGCGCGTCGGGCGCGCCTCCTGGCCGTGGACAGCGATGGGGAGGCGGTAGCCGCTCTGGCCGCAGCCGCCCGGCGCGCACGGCACCTCCAGCCGATCGAGACCCGCGTGCGCGATCTCTACCGCATGCCGCTCTCCCCCAAGGAGCTGGAGGACTTCGACGCGGTGGTGCTCGATCCTTCGCGCGCGGGCGCCCGGGCCCAGGCCGAGGAGCTCGCCCGCTCGCCGGTGCCGACCGTCGTCGCCGTCTCCTGCAGTCCCGGCACGCTCGCCCGCGACGCCCGCATCCTCCACGACGGCGGCTACGCCCTCGAGGCCGTCACGCCCATCGACCAGTTCCTGTTTTCCGCCCACGTCGAGGCGGTCGCCGTGTTCCGCCGTCAGAGCCGGCCGAGCCAGGGCAGGAAGCGCCCGACGCGCCGCGCGTATGCGACAAAGTCCTCCCCGTAGGTGCGGCGCAGATGGTCCTCCTCGGCGGCGACCTGGAAGCGGATGCCGAGCCAGGCCCCGCCGAGCAGCGCCAGCGACAGCAGCGTCGGCAGCAGCAGCGTGTAGCCGGCCAGGGTGACCAGCAGCCCGAGGTAGATCGGATTGCGGCAGAAGCGGTAGAGGCCGCCGACCACGAGCCCGGGCCGGGCATCCTTCTCGATGCCGATGCGCCAGGAGGCACCGAGGTCGAGCTGGGCGGCGGCGAGCAGCGCCATGCCTCCGGCCATGAGCAGGCTGCCCGCCGCCGCCAGGGCCCAGGCCGCCGGCCCCCCGTCGGGCGCGATGAGGCCCACCTGCGGGGAGCCCACCGCCGCCACCGCCTGGCCGACGAGGAGCAGGCCGAGCACGAGGAGCAAAAGATCGCGGAGGTCCTGCCCGCGGCTCCCCGAGCGGAACAGGGCAATGCCGAGATTGCCATGGCGCCGCCACTGCAGCAGGGGCCGCACGCAGCAGGTGATCACGAGCAGCGCAGTGACGCCGACGAGTGGCAGGTATTGCCGCATGCAGGGGCCTCCGGCCGGCGCGGCAAGCCGGGCCCGCCGGGCGGCTTAGCCCGCGAGCAGCCGCTCCACATACATGGGCACGATCTTGGTGGCAGGACCGTGGTGGGCTTCGTGGAACAGCGAGGCGCCATCCGACGGCTCGAGGTTGAGCTCCACGGTATGGGCGCCGTGCCCCCGCGCCTCGCTCACGAAGCCGGCGGCGGGATAGACGTTGCCGCTCGTGCCGATCGACACGAACAGGTCGGCCTGTGCCAGCTCGGCGTAGATCTCGTCCATGTGATAGGGCATCTCGCCGAACCACACCACGTCCGGGCGCAGGCCGCCCTTCCTCCCGCACGCGGCGCAGGTGAGGTCCACCGACAGATCGGGGTCGTCGAGGCCCCACGGATGCCGCCCCCCGCAGTGGTTGCACAGCGTCCGGCCATAGAGCCCATGCATGTGGATCAGGTTCTTGCTGCCGGCCGCCTCGTGCAGCTGGTCGACGTTCTGCGTCACCACCAGGACCTTGCCCGCATGCTCCTTCTCGAGACGCGCCAACGCCAGATGGGCGGCATTGGGCTTGGCCCCTCGCGCAAGCTTGCGCCGGGCATTGTAGAAATCGAGCACCCGCTGCGGGTCGCGGCGAAAGCCCTCCGGCGTCGCCACCTCGCGGAAGTCCACCTTGGCCCAGATGCCGTCCTTGTCCCGGAAGGTGGCGATGCCGGATTCCGCCGAGATGCCGGCGCCGGTGAGCACGACGATGCGGGAGTAGCGGGTCATTGCCTAGGCTTAGCGGCGGCGGGCGGGCGCAACGCCGCCGCCCGCCATCTCCGCGAGGTCGATCAGCAGCCGCTCGGCCAGCAGGCCGCCGAGATCGGCGCCAAGCCGCGCCGCCTTGGCGGCCGCGGCGATGCGTGCGAGCGCCGCGGCGAGGCCTGCCGCACTCCAGGCGCGCGCCTGCGCCTCCAGAGCGTCGCGCTGCTTGAAGTGGGGCTGGGGCCGCAACCCGCGGATCGCGTCGTCCATGCTGCGCCCGGCGTCGAGGGCGGTCCGCAGCCGGTGGAGGCGCAGAAAATGCCTCTGCACGGCCGCGATCACCGCCTGCGGGTCCTCCCCGGCGGCCACGCTGCGGTCGCACTCGACCAGGGCCGCGGCACCTCTGCCCGATGCCACCGCCATGACCACGCGGTCGAGCGCCTGCTCGGCGGCATCGCCCACCGCCGCCTCCACGTCCGCCTCGTCGATGGCGGCCTTGCCGTGCGCGTAGAGGGCGAGCTTGTCGATCTCCGCCCGGGACAGCCCGCGGTCAGCTCCGAGCCTGGCGATGAGCAGGCGCCGGGCATCGGTCGTGATCTCCGTGCCGCCTGCGGCCAGCGTCTCGCGGATGATGGCGTCGAGGTCGCGCGCCTCGTCGGGAAAGCAGGCCACCGCCGCCGCTGCCGGCGACCTCTCGAACAGAGCGCGCATGGCGTCGTCCGGGCGCAGGCTGCCTGCCTCCACGATGAGATAGCCCTCCAGCCCGCCTTCCTTCACCAGCCCCTCGATCAGCGCGGCTGTAACCCTGCGGCCGGCCGGCGCGCGCACGATCTTGCGTCCGCCGAACATCGGCGGCGTCCTCAGCTCCACGTGGATGCGGTCGGGGTCGGCCTCCAGGCTGTCGTCGTCGATGCGCAGGACCTCGCCCGGTGGGGTCTCGCGCTCGGCCAGCCGCTTCGCAAGCTGGCTTGCGCGCTCCGCCACCAGCCCCGCGTCCGTGCCGTAGAGCAGCACGGCGGGCGGCAGCCGCTCCACCGCCGCCAGGAATGCCTGCGCCTGATGCGTCTTGACGGCGACCACGGCTGGCCCTCCGCCGCCCTTGGAATCGCGCTCAGCGTTGCCGGCAGCGTGCTGGCCGAGGCCTCCGCCGGCACCCTGGCCCGGGCCCGCAGGCGGGCCGGCGCTACGTGTTCATCGACTGGAAGAACTCGCTGTTGGTCTTGGTCGAGCGCAGCTTGTCGATCAGGAACTCGATGGCGTCGATGGTGCCCATCGGGTTCAGGATGCGCCGCAGCACGTACATCTTCTTGAGCTGGTCCTTGGGCACCAGCAGCTCCTCCTTGCGCGTGCCGGAGCGGGCGATGTCGATGGCCGGGAACACGCGCTTGTCGGCGGCCTTGCGGTCGAGCACGATCTCGGAGTTGCCGGTTCCCTTGAACTCCTCGAAGATCACCTCGTCCATGCGGCTGCCGGTGTCGATCAGAGCGGTGGCGATGATGGTGAGCGAGCCGCCCTCCTCGATGTTGCGCGCGGCGCCGAAGAAGCGCTTTGGCCGCTGCAGGGCGTTGGAGTCCACGCCGCCGGTCAGCACCTTGCCGGAGCTGGGCACCACCGTGTTGTAGGCCCGGCCGAGGCGGGTGATGGAGTCGAGCAGGATCACCACGTCGCGCTTGTGCTCGACCAGGCGCTTGGCCTTCTCGATCACCATCTCGGAGACCTGCACGTGGCGCGAGGCCGGCTCGTCGAAGGTGGAGGAGATCACCTCGCCCTTCACCGAGCGCTGCATGTCGGTCACCTCCTCGGGCCGCTCGTCGATGAGCAGCACGATCAGGTAGCACTCGGGGTGGTTGGCGGTGATGGAGTGGGCGATGTTCTGCAGGAGCACCGTCTTGCCGGTGCGCGGCTGCGCCACGATCAGGGCGCGCTGACCCTTGCCCAGCGGCGCCACGATGTCGATCACCCGCTGCGACAGGTCCTTGATGGTGGGGTCCTCGATCTCCATCTTCAGCCACTTCGTGGGATAAAGCGGCGTCAGATTGTCGAAGTGCACCTTGTGGCGCGCCTTCTCCGGGTCCTCGAAGTTGATCTTGTTGACCTTGAGCAGGGCGAAGTAGCGCTCGCCCTCCTTGGGGCCGCGGATCTGGCCCTCCACCGTATCGCCCGAGCGCAGGGCGAAGCGCCGGATCTGGGAGGGCGACACGTAGATGTCGTCGGGGCCCGGCAGATAGTTGGCGTCGGGCGAGCGCAGGAAGCCGAAGCCGTCCTGGAGCACCTCGACCACGCCGGTGCCGATGATCTCGGTATCCTTGGCGGCCAGCTGCTTGAGGATCGCGAACATCAGCTCCTGCTTGCGCATGGCGCTCGCATTCTCGACCCCGGTCTCCTCGGCGAAGCTCAGCAGCTCCGTCGGCGATTTGGCCTTGAGGTCTTGGAGCTTCATCTCCTTGACAACGTCTTGCATAAGAAACTCTCCGGATGGGCTCGCGGCTGTCGGGGGATGGGTGAAATGCGCGAAGCCGGAAGCTGAGGTGGGTAGGTGGGGAGGGAGTGCCGAACGGCGTTCCGGAAGCGTCGCGGCCTCGGGGCGCACCCTCGCGGGCACCGGGAGACCACACCCGCAGGCCCATGACCGGCCGCAAGTGCTGACGATTCGCTATATAGCAAGGTTTGGCGAGAATTGGAAGTGTCGGCCTCGACGTGTCAACGGCATTATTGAAGACCCATCGATCGGGAGGGCTTTCGCCCGCCCACGTCAAAACGGCTTCACCACCACCAGCACGACGATACCGATCATGAGCGCGGTCGGCACCTCGTTGGCGATCCGGTAGAACCGCGCCTCCCGCACGTTGCGGTCGGCGGCGAAATCCTTGCGCCAGTACGCCAGGGCGTGATGGTAGGCCGTCAACACCGAGACCAGCGCAAATTTCGCCCACAGCCACCGGTCCCACAGCATCCCCTGCGCCCAGGCGAGCCAGGGCCCGGTGATCCACACCACCCCCATGGCCGGGTTCATGATGTAGCGCAGCAGCCGCTGCTCCATCACCTTGAAGGTCTCGGACTGCTTGGAGCCCCTTTCCGCCTCGCAGTGATAGATGAAGAGGCGCGGCAGATAGAGCAGTCCCGCCATCCACGAGATGACGGCGATGATGTGCACGGCCTTGAGCCAGAGCATCGCCTACCTCGCCATTGACCCGGCGCGCGGCGGCGAGGCTTGGCAGCTGGCGCCGGGCGCCCGGCAGGCAGGCTCAGCCATGGCCGCGCACCGCCTGCACCAGACGGGCCACATGCTCAGGTGGCGTCTCCGGCAGGATGCCGTGCCCGAGATTGACTATGTGCGGCAAGCCGGAAAGCCCTGTCACAAGCCCACGCGCCTGCCGCTCGAGTTCCTCGCCGCCGGCCAACAGCAGGATGGGATCGAGATTGCCTTGCACCGCCACCCCGCCCCCCCGCGCCAGCTCCGCCATGTGTCCCACGGCCATGCCGGTGTCGCACCCCACTGCGCTCACGCCCGTCGCCCTCGCGTAGCCCTCGACCTTGCGGCCCACCCCACGCGGAAACCCGATGACGGGAACGCCCGGATGTCTCGTCCGCAGCGCCTCCACCATGCGCCGCGTCGGCTCCGTCACCCACCGCTCGAACTCGCCCGCCGGAAGACTTCCCGCCCAGGTATCGAAGATCTGCACAACATCGGCGCCCGCCTCCACCTGCATCGACAGATACTCGACCGACGCCTCGACCAGCACCTCGATGAGCCGCGAGAAGCCTGCGCGGTCGCGATAGGCCCATAGCCGGGCCTCGTGCTGATCCTGCGAGCCCTGCCCCTCCACCATGTAGGTCGCCACCGTCCACGGTGCCCCGCAGAAGCCGATCAGCGCCGTCTCCGGCGGAAGGTCCCGGCGAACGCGGGCAATGGTCTCGGCGATGCGGTCAAGCTTGAGCCGAGTCGCCGACGGCTTCAAGCGCGCCAGGTCGGAGGCGCTGCGTAGGGGCTCCAGCCGAGGGCCCTCGCCCTCCACGAACTCGACCCGCTGGCCCAGCGCATCGGGGATCACGAGGATGTCGGCGAACAGGATGGCCGCGTCGAACCCGAACCGCCGCACGGGCTGCAGGGTCACCTCGGCCGCAAGCGCCGGCGAATAGCACAGCTCGAGAAAGCTCCCGGCCCTGGCCCGCACCTGCCGGTACTCCGGCAGGTAGCGCCCGGCCTGGCGCATCAGCCAGATCGGCGGCGGGGACGAAGGCTTGCCCGCCAGCACCTGCAGCAGGCACCCGTGCGTCGACCGGGGCGGCGAGGCCATAGCCATCTTCCTTCTTCAAAAGATCAGATCTTCAAGTTTGTTGTTATGACTCTTTAGGCGCTGAGTTACGACTATTCTCGCCCATCCAGAGCTTCTCCACGCGTCATGCAGCCGGGGCGGCCGGCACCACCAGCGCTTGTCGTTGCCGATTCGGCTGCCCACTAGAGCCCCCAACCCATTGGCAAGCTTTGCCTCCCCTGCGTCCGCACGCCGCCAGTGCCCTCTCATAACCTGTGGGCGGCTGCCATGGACCGTCGGCGTGGCCGGATTTGTCCCCGGGGACGCGCTCCGCAGGGATCTCCACCCCCGTCCGGCGATCCTGTGGGCAGCTTTGTCGAAAAGTGACCGCGGCCCCGGCGGAAAGCCGGCCGACGCCTTGGCAGCCCCGGAAAACTCTGGTCTTTTCCACACATGCCCAACCAGCTGCCGACCTATTTCCATCTCCACCTCATCTCGGATGCGACCGGCGAGACCCTGACCACCATGGCCAAGGCCGCGGCCGTGCAGTACTCGCAGGTGCGGCCCATCGAGCACGTTCACCCCCTCGTGCGCACGCACAAGCAGCTCGAGCGCGTCCTCAAGGAGGTGGAGCAGTCGCCGGGCATCGTGCTCTACACCATCGTCAAGAAGGAGCTGATCGAGGAGATCGAGCGGCGCTGCCGCGAGCTCAAGGTGCCGTCGCTGCACGTCCTGCAGCCGATCATGAAGGTGTTCGAATCCTATCTGGGCGCGCCGCAGACGCCCGTCATCGCCGGCCAGCACCTGGTCGATGCCGACTATTTCCGGCGCATCGACGCCCTCAACTTCACCATGGCTCACGACGACGGCCAGCTGCCACAAGACCTCAACTCGGCCGACATCATCATTCTTGGCATATCGCGCACCTCCAAGACGCCCACCAGCATTTATCTCGCCCAGCGCGGCTACAAGACCGCCAACCTCCCGCTGGTTCTCGGCATCGACCTGCCGGAGGCGCTCACCAAGCCGCACCGGGCATTCGTGGTGGGACTTGTGGCCAGTCCCGAGCGCATCGCCGAGATTCGCCGCAACCGGGTGCATCTCTTGGCCGACCGCAACCTCGAGGAGTACGTGGACCGTGTGCAGATCGCCGAGGAGCTGGCCTACTCGCGGCGGCTGTGCGCGCGCCACGGCTGGCCCATCATCGACGTGACGCGGCGCTCGGTGGAGGAGACGGCTGCCACCATCATCCGCCTGCTCCACGACCGGGAGCAGGCTATCGCCGGCAATGGCCGCCAGGAATCCGACGATGAGTAGCGCCTCCCGCCCCACGCTGATGCTGGCGTCAGCAAGCCCGTTCCGCCGCCGCCTCCTGGAGGCGGCCGGGGTCGCCGTCGAGGTGGTTCCTGCCGCCGTCGATGAGGCCCTGCTAAAGCGCGAGCTGGACGGCGCCGCGCCGGACGAGATCGCCCTGGCGCTGGCCCGGGCCAAGGCCGAGGCGGTCAGCGCGCGCTTTCCCGCGGCGCTGACCATCGGGGCGGACCAGGTGCTGGCACTCGGCGATCAGCTGTTGAGCAAGCCGCGGGATATGGCGGAGGCCCGCGATCAGCTGCGCCAGCTGCGCGGCAGGCTGCACCAGCTCCACTCGGGCGTGGCGCTGGCGGAGGCCGGTGCCGCCGTGTGGAGCCACGCCGAGACGGCGACCCTGGTGATGCGGCCCTTCTCCGATGCGTTCCTCGAGCGCTATCTCGCCGAAGCCGGCGAGGCAGTGTGCCGGACGGTGGGCGGCTACGAGATCGAGGGCCGCGGCATCCAGCTCTTCGAGCAGGTATCGGGCGATTGCTTCACCATCATCGGCTTGCCGCTGCTGGCACTGCTCGCCGAGCTGCGCGCGCGGGGAGCGCTCGATACATGACGAGGACCGCCGCGCCCGCCCGCGCGTGCATCATCGGCTGGCCGGTCGGGCATTCCCGCTCGCCGCTCATTCACGGCTACTGGCTGCAACGGTATGGGCTCGCCGGCAGCTACACCAGGCGCGAGGTGCAGCCGGGGGACGTGGCCGCGTTCCTGCGCGGCATGCGCGAGGAAGGCTTCGTCGGCTGCAACGTCACCATTCCCCACAAGGAGGCGGCCTTCGCCGCGGCCGACCGCACGACGACGGCGGCGCGCGCCATGGGGGCTGCCAACACCCTGTGGTGGGAGGGCGATCAGCTCTTCGCCGACAACACCGACGGCCTCGGGTTCATGAACCATCTCCGCGCCAGCGCACCACGGTTCGAGGCCGGCGGCCGGCTCGTCGCCGTGCTCGGGGCCGGGGGCGCCGGGCGGGGCATCGTCCATGCCCTGCTCGAGGCGGGCGCCGCCGAGGTGCGCCTCTTCAACCGCACCCGAGAGCGTGCCGAGGCGGTGGCGCGCCATTTCGGCGCGCGGGTCAGGCCCTGCCCGTGGGAGGAGCGCGTCGAACGTTCCCGGGATGTCGCCCTGCTCGTCAATGCGACCTCGCTCGGCATGCACGGGCAGGCTCCCCTGGTCATGCCGGTGGCCCACCTCGACCCGGCCTGCATCGTCTACGATCTCGTCTATGTGCCCCTCGCCACGCCGCTGCTCGCTGCCGCCCGCGAGCGCGGGCTCCTCGCCGTCGACGGTCTCGGCATGCTGCTGCACCAGGCGGCGCCGGGCTTTGCCAAGTGGTTCGGTGTGACGCCCGAGGTTACGGACGAGTTGCGCGCCTTGGTGGCGGCCGACATCGAGGGCCACTGATGCTGGTCATCGGCCTCACCGGCTCCATCGGCATGGGCAAGTCGACCGTGGCGGCGCGCCTGCGCGCGCTCGGCATCGCCGTGTGCGACGCCGATGCGGAGGTGCACCGGCTCTATGAGGGCGCCGCGGTGGCGCCGATCGAGGCTGCATTTCCCGGCACCACAGCCGGCGGCAAAGTCGACCGCCAGAAGCTCGCCGCCGCACTGCTCGAGCGGCCGGACCAGTTCAAGCGCCTCGAGGCGATCGTGCACCCCCTGGTTCTCGCTGCGGAGCGGGAGTTTCTGCGCGCTGAGGCCGCCCGCGGAGCCGGGATGGCCGTGCTCGAGGTGCCGCTCCTGCTCGAGACCGGGGGCGATGCCCGCGTCGACGTGGTCATCGTCTGCAGCGTCCCGGCCGAGGCCCAGCGCGCCCGCGTCTTGGGTCGGCCGGGGATGACGCTGGAGAAGCTCGAGCAGATGCTGGCCCGGCAGATGTCGGATGCCGACAAGCGGGCCCGCGCGGATTTCATTGTGGACACCGGCGGCACCCACGCCGAGACCGAGATGCAGGTTGATAGGATCGTCGAATCACTGAAAGGTCGTCAGGGCACGGCCTTCGCCGAGTTCTGGGCGTAGGGCTTCGGCCCCGCCTGCCGCCCCAGGTCCAGCCCCCGAGGCAACCGTCATGTGCTCGCGTATCTCACGGGAGAGCGCGAGATGCTGCGCGAGATCGTCATCGACACGGAGACCACGGGCCTCGATCCAGCCAACGGCGATCGCATCATCGAGCTGGGCTGCATCGAGATCGTCAACCGCATCCCCACCGGGCGCGAGTTCCACAGCTACGTGAACCCGGATCGCGAGGTGCATGCCGATGCCGTCGCCGTGCACGGCATCACCACCGAGTTCCTGAAGGACAAGCCCCGCTTCGCCGACGTGGCCGACGAGTTCCTGGCCTTCCTCGGCAGCTCGCCCCTCGTCGCCCACAACGCCTCCTTCGATCTCGGGTTCATCAATGCCGAGCTCGAGCGCCTGCCGCGGCCGCCCCTCGGCGCCGATCGGGTGGTGGACACCCTGGCGCTCGCGCGCCGGCGGCATCCGGCCGGGCCCAACAACCTCGATGCCCTGTGCAAGCGCTACGGCATCGACAACTCCCAGCGGGTCAAGCACGGCGCCCTGATGGACTGCATGCTCCTCGCCAGCGTCTACGTCGAGCTTCTGGGCGAGCGCCAGGCGAGCCTCGGCCTCGGCGGCCAGGGCGGCAGGGAGACCACCGTGCCGGCGCGCGCGGCGCCCGCCCGTCAGCGCCCGGAGCCGCTTCCTCCGCGTCTCACGAAGGCCTCCGAGGAGGCGCATCGGGAGTTCGTGCGCTCCCTTGGAGCCGGTGCTCTGTGGCTGCGCCTGACGCCCGATACCCGCTGAGACGGGAAGCCGATCCTCGGGTCGACGTCAGTTCACCTGGACCTGCGGCTGCGCGCCCGCCTGCTTCTTCTGGACGAACAGGCCCGCGAAATCGATCGGATCTAGCAGGAGGGGCGGGAAGCCGCCCTCCCGGGTGAGGTCCGCCACCAGCCTGCGCAGGAAGGGGAAGAGCAGCATCGGGCAATTGATGAGCAGGAACGGCTCGAGCGCCTGCTCGGGCAGGTTCTGGATCTCGAACAGCCCGGCATAGGTGATCTCCAGATCGTAGATCACGCCGGCCTGGCTGGCGGCCTGAGCCTTGAAGTCGATGGCGCTCTCGAACAGCTGGTCCTTCACCTTGCCGGCATTGACGTTGACCTCCACCCGCAGGGCCGGCTTCTCGCCGGGCCCCTCCAGCAGCCTGCGCACGTTCGGGTTCTCGAAGGAGAGGTCCTTGATGTACTGGGCGGCAATGCGGACCTGTACCGGCGGGCCGGCCTGGCCGGCCGCGGGGTTGCCGTTTCCGCTCTCGGTAGGGTCGGCCATTGTAGGTCCTCTCTCGACTTGATGACCGGCAGATCATAGCCGCTAGCAGGGCGGTCGACGATGCGGCTGCGAGCGCCGCGCCCTGGCGGCGGGTAGGCGTTTCGAGTAGTCTGTGGCAAGGCGCCGCAGAGCGCCGACCAAATCGTCGCCAGATCCACCCAAAGGGAGACGCCCACCATGCCGAGCGCACGCATCTCCGCGGCAAGGCTGGCCGCGGGCTTCGGCCTCACCGGCCTGCTCGCCGCCACCGCCGCCGTCGAGCTCGCCGCACAACAGCAGCCCCCGGCCTGGAAGCAGGGCCAGCCGCCGAGCATGGCCGACTCCAAGCTCGCCCCCCATGCCATCCCACTGACCGTAACGCCGCTCGAGAAGATCGACGTCGGCAAGCTCAAGGTGCCGCGCGGCTTCAAGGTCGACGTGTGGGCGCACGGCATGCCCGGCGCCCGCATGATGGCCAGAGGCGACAAGGGCACGATCTTCGTGGGCACGCGCGTGATCGGCAAGGTCTATGCCGTCTCCGACAGGGGCGGCAAGCGCGAGAGCAAGGTAATCGCCGAGGGCCTGCAGCAGCCCAACGGCATCGCCTTCAAGAACGGCTCGCTTTACGTGATCTCGATCGACAAGGCGCTGCGCTTCGACGGCATCGAGGACAAGCTCGACAGCCCGCAGCCGACCGACATCAGCGATGCCATCAAGCTGCCGCCGTCGACCCACCACAACTGGAAGTTCGCGGCCATCGGGCCCGACAACAAGCTCTACATGTCGATCGGCGCGCCCTGCAACATCTGCGAGATCAACACCGGCGTGCACGCGCTGATCCGCCGCCAGAACCTCGACGGCTCCAACATCGAGATCGTGGCCCGCGGCGTGCGCAACTCGGTGGGCTTCGACTGGCATCCGGTGACCAAGGAGCTGTGGTTCACCGACAACGGGCGCGACTGGGCCGGCGACGACGGCCCGCAGGAGGAGCTCAACCGCGTCGCCAACAATGGCGTCGGCGCCTTCTACGGCTTCCCCTACTGTCACGCCAACGGCATTGCCGACAAGGATATAAGGCGGCCCGATCCGTGCGCCGGCGTCACCATGCCGGCGGCCCTGCTCGGCCCCCACGCCGCCGCGCTTGGCATGCGCTTCTACACCGGCGACATGTTCCCGGCCGAGTACAAGAACAATGCCTTCATTGCCCGCCGCGGCTCGTGGAACCGCACCAAGAAGTTCGGCTACGACGTGGTGCTTGCCCGCATCAACGGCGCCCGCGCCACCATCACCCCGTTCATGACCGGTTTCCTGGACCCCAAGACTGACGCCTTCTGGGGCCGTCCCGTGGACGTGCTGGTGATGCCGGACGGCGCGCTGCTGGTCTCCGACGAGCAGAATGGCGCCATCTACCGCGTGTCCTACACCGGCAGGGTTGCGCAGACGCCAAGCAAGTAGCGATGCAGCATTCCACCTCCGCGCGGCGGCCGTGGCCTCGTCGGCTCGCGGCCGCCGCCGCGTTGTGTGCGGCGCTGTCATGGCCGTTCGCGGGTGCCGGCGACACGCTCCAGCAGCGACTGCAGCTGTGCGGCACCTGCCATGGCGAGAACGGCAACTCCAAGATGGAGCGCACGCCTTCTCTCGCCGGCCAGCCGGCGCTGTTCCTCACCAACCAGCTGATCCTGATGCGCGAGCGCCTGCGCAATGTGGAGGTCATGGCCCCGTTCGTCAGGGACCTGTCGGACGCCGACATCACCGCGCTCGCCGAGCACTATGCGCAGCTCAGCCCCGAGCCCAGCGACGAGCCGGTCGATCGCTCGCTGGCGGCGCGCGGCGCGATGCTCGCCAGAGAGTTGCACTGCGGCTCCTGCCACCTCCCCAGCTACGCGGGCCGCGAGCAGATGCCACGGCTCGCCCGCCAGCGCATCGACTATACGATCATGAGCCTCAAGGCTTATCGCGAAGGCAGCCGCTACGGCATCGACACCAGCATGAACGGGGTGATGCACGGCGTCTCCGACGAGGACATCCGGGCCCTCGCGCACTTCCTCGCCACCGTCCCCTGAGCCGGCGCCGCGCTCACCGCGCCGCGCGCTTGGCGCGGGCAAGGCTCGACGTGCGCGAGCGGGCGCGCCGGGCGGCGGCGTAGGCGGCGCGGGCGCCGCGCCCGCGCCCGGCACTGCGCGAATGCCGCCGCGCCACCGCCTCCGCCTCGGCCTCTGCCACCTGCTGCAGCTCGTTGTTGGTCTCGCCGCTGTGGGATGCCACCATGTCGCTGCTGTTGCACGCCAGCCCGTGGTCGCCCGCAACGGCGCTGGACGGGCTGCCCTCGCTCACCACGTACCTCCTGCCGCACACGCTGATTCGCGGCGGCAGGCGGGCGTGCTCGAATGCATCGTAGGCATCCTTGAGGTTGAGCCAGAACGAGTGCCAGACATTCCTCTTGTGCAGCGCCAGGTTCTCCTCCGTCATACGGAACGGGAACGCGTGCACCTGGATCCGCTCCTGGCCGGCGGAGAGCGCGCTCTCGCTCAGGGAGTAGATCTCCTCCATGACCGGGTCGGTCATGGCATAGCAGCCGATCGAGCGGCAGCCGCCGTGCACCAGGATGTAGGAGCCGGTGCGCGAGTAGGCGCGATCGAACTCGTTGGGAAAGCCGAGGTTGAGCGAGCGGGGATGCCGGCCCTTGCGATGCAGCTGCTCGACGCCCACGGTGTAGAGGCCCTCGGGCGCCTGCCGGTCGCCCTCGCGCAGCTTGGGCCCCAGCCGGCCGGACCAGAAGCAGATCGGGTAAGTGGCGAACAGCTCGAAGCGGCCCCCCTTCTCCATCCACAGCTCAAGCTCGAACTCGGCCTTGAAGATGCGGATCATGACCGGGCTGCCGGCCGCCATTCCCTTCTCCGCCAGCCGGCGCTCGCGACTGGCCGCCGAATAGTCGCGCACCGGACCCGGCCGCACCTCGGCCGGGCCGGCCTCGGCCGCGGCGAGATCGAGCCTCTCGTTCTGGTCGGGTGCGGCAGCGGCAGGCACTGCCATGAGCAGCGCCAGCAGGCCGGACCACGGCCACGGCGACAAATGCAGGTTTCTAGCTCGCATGGCGCATGCATGGCCGCCCTATCGTGCGGAATTTGGGCAAAGGGTGCGGCACAATAGCGGGGGTGGGCTGCGGGCTTAACCGCTGCCGTCGGACAGGGTGAAACAGGCGCTATCGACCGCGCCGCCGCCCTCTCCCTGTGCTGCCGGCGCAATGCGGTAGCGGCCGTCGCACACGGATACGCGCGGCGGCCGATGGGTGGCCTCGAAGGCGTCGTAACCATGTTTGAGCTCCTGCCAGAACGCGGCCCACGGCGAGCTCCTGCGCCGATCGAGATTCTCTTGGGTCATGCGGAAGGGGAAGACGTGCACGTGGAAGCGCGGCTGGCCTGCGGCGAGGGCCGCCGTCACCAGCCGCCAGATCTCGTCGATGGCCGGATCGGTCATGGCAAAGCAGCCGATCGAGGCACACCCTCCGTGCACCATCAGATATGAGCCGGTGCGGCCGTGCGCGCGGTCGAAGGCGTTGGGAAAGCCGAGGTCGAAAGAGCGGTGCCAGCGGCTCGCCGGATTGAGCGCCTTGGCGTCGACCGTATAGAAGCCCTCGGGTGCCTGGCCGTCTCCCTCGGCAAGCTTGGGCCCCAGGCGGCCGGACCAGCGGCAGATCGGATAAACTGCGAAGCGCTGAAACCGCCCGCCTCGTGCCAGCCACAGCTCGAGCTCGAACTCGCGCTTGAAGACGCGGATGAACACCGGAGCGCCGAGGCGCAGGCCGGCGGCCGAAAGCCGCCCTGCCAGGTCGCCGAGGTCGGGTGTGCCGGCGAGCGGCAGGCCCTGGGCGGCCTGTGCGAGCCGCGCCGAGCGCTCGGCCTCGATCTCGGCCTGCTCGCGATCGACCAGCCGCTCGCGCGCCAGCAGCAGCGCGGCGACAGCCGCCGAGAACACGATCAGGCCGAGGCCGAGACGGCGCAGCGCAGCCACCCACAGGGGCCGCCTCGGCCGGCGCCCGCTCACCTGCTGGGCACGAGGGTCATGGCGGGCTGGCCGGTGCCGCCGCTGCCGCCGAAGGAGCCGGTGGTCGTCAGGCCGGAGCGCGTGGCCCCCTCACCGATGTTGGCCAGGCTGCGCATCTTGACGCCCGGCACGACGATGCGCTGCTCGGCTATCTCCTCGCCGGGGCGCGGACGGAAGGGCTCGGGCTTTGGCCTGTAGAACGGCGGGCAGGAGCGCTCAGGATCGAGCTGAGCGGGGTCGCCGTTGCGCATCGCCACGTTCACCACGTAGCGGCGGCTGCACACCGCCACCGTCGGCAGCCGGCGCGTCAGCTCGAAGTAGTCGTAGCCTTCCTTGAGCGTGCGCCAGAACGGGTAGGCCTCGTGCGCGGCAAAGCGCGCCATGTTCTCGGCCGTCATGCGGAACGGGAAGGCGTGCACCTGGAAGCTGTCGGAGCCGCCGAGGAATGACTCGCGGGCGATGGCGTAGATCTCCTCCATCAGCGCGTCGGTCATGGCGTAGCAGCCCGCCGATTTGCACTTGCCGTGGATCATCAGGAACTCGCCCGTCCTCCCGTGCGCCTTGTCGAACCGGTTCGGATAGCCGAGGTTCATCGCCAGGTGGAACTTGGAGTCCGGGTTCATCTGCTCGCGGGTGACGGTGTAGAAGCCCTCCGGCGCCTGCCGGTCGCCCTGCCTGATCTTGGGGCCCAGGTCGCCCGACCAGTTGCAGATGGGATAGGTCTTGAAGTGGTAGAAGCGGCCGTCGTCCCGCTGCTTCCAGATCTCGAGCTCGGATTCATCCTTGAAGATGCGGATGAAGATCGGCGCCTGCGCGTCCATGCCCTTCTTGCCGAGGAGCATCATGGTGTCCTTCGGCAGCGGCCGCAGGTGCGGCGGCACCTCCTCGATCTTGGCGCAGGAGGCAAGCACGCACGCCGCGGCCAGCACTGCAGCCAGACGCCAAGCGCGCTCGAGCAGAACCCCCAGGATGATGCGACTCATACACTGTGCCCCAGGTGTAGCGCCGATCACCAATGATTCGTAAAGGTTAACATTGGCTTAACGCCAACGGAACCGGTTATTTTGAGGTCGGCGGGGGCCGGGGTTGCCGGCCACTCCGCAGGATGCTCCGCAAGCTAGGCCCCCAGTTGGCGACAATGAGGCGAAGTCGGGGGTTGCGGCGATGCTCCGCAGTCCAGCCCGGGGTCTAGAGGTCGCGGCCGATCGCCAGGAAGCGGTCGCGGCGCTGGCGGCGGATCGCCTCCGGGCTCATGCCGACGAACTCGCTCAGCGCCTTGGCGATGGCATCCCCCGTGCGCTTGAAGATCATCGTCGGGTCGCGGTGGGCACCGCCCACCGGCTCGGTGATGATGACGTCGATGACGCCCAGCGCCTTTAGGTCCTGGGCCGTGATTTTCATGCCCGTCGCGGCGTCGATGGCCCGCGCCGAATCGCGCCAGAGGATCGTCGCCGCGGCTTCCGGCGAGGCGACCGTGTAGATGGCGTGCTCCAGCATCAGGATGCGGTTGGCGGTGGCGATCGCCACTGCGCCGCCCGAACCGCCTTCGCCGATCACCACGGCCACCATCGGCACGCCCAGGGCGAGGCAGCGGTCGGTGGAGCGGGCAATGGCCTCGGCCTGGCCGCGCTCCTCGGCGCCGATGCCGGGATAGGCGCCGGCGGTGTCGACCAGTGTGATCACCGGCAGCCCGAACTTGTCGGCCAGATCCATCAGGCGCACGGCCTTGCGGTAGCCCTCCGGCCGCGCCATGCCGAAGTTGTGGCGGATGCGGCTCTCGGTATCGGAGCCCTTCTCGTGCCCGATCACCACCACGGACCGCTCGCGGAAGCGGCCGAGCCCGCCCATGATGGCGGCGTCCTCGGCGAAGTAGCGGTCCCCCGCCAGCGGCGTGAAGTCCTGGATCAGCGCCTTGACGTAGTCCAGGCAGTGCGGCCGGTCGGGATGGCGGGCGACCTGCGTCTTCTGCCAGGGTGTGAGCTTGGCATAGGTGTCCACCAGCGCCTGGTGGGCCTTCTGCTGCAGCTTGGTCACCTCCTCGGTGATCGACATGGCGCCGGTGTCGTCGCTGCTCAGCGCCTCGAGCTCGGCCACCTTGCTTTCCAGCTCGGCGATCGGCTTCTCGAAGTCGAGATAGGTGCGGACGGTGACGGGACGATCCATCTGGCTCTCGCTGTCTTGGCTCCCGGCCACGGCTGCTCGGCGGTGGGCCGACATTTCCCGCGCAGGGGGGCCCTGTCAAGCCGGCAAGGCGATGAATCGGCAAGGAGATCGGGGGATTAGGTGCATGTCACGATCGGGCGGACGATCCCCTGGTCATCCTCTCTTGCCGGCCAGCGGGTGGTGCTCGAGCACGAGCTGCTTCAGCCGCTCCTCCAGCACGTGCGTGTAGATCTGGGTGGTGGAGATGTCGGCGTGCCCGAGCAGCTGCTGCACCGAGCGCAGATCCGCGCCACGGTCGAGCAGGTGGCTGGCAAAGGCGTGCCGCAGCACGTGCGGGGAGACGCGGTCGGGGTCGAGGCCCGCCTCCTCGGCCAGCTCCTTGAGGTCCTGGCCCAGGCGCTGGCGCGTGTAGTGGCCCTCGGCCCCGCGCGAGGCGAACAGCCACTTGCCGGCGAGCATCGGGGCGAGGCCGTCGCCCTCGCTGCCGACGTTGAGATAGCGGTCGAGCGCGGCCCGCGCCGAGGGGGTGAGGGCCACGATCCGCTCCCGCCCGCCCTTGCCCCTGATGGTGAGAACGCGGCCGTCCCCCGCCAGCACCGAGCGGGGCAGGCCCACGAGCTCGCTCGCGCGCAGGCCCGTGGCATAGAGCGTCTCGATCAGCGCGTGCAGGCGCAGGGCCCGCACCCGCTCGCGCCCGGCGCTCGTCTCGGTGCGCCGGCGTGCGGCCTCGATCAGGCGATCGACCTCGGCGACCGACAGGGTCCTGGGAAGCTGGCGCGCCTTCCTGGGGCCTGCCACGCGCGCGGCCGGGTCGGCGGGGATTGCGCCTTCGGCGGCCAGGAACCTGCAGAGCTGCCGTACGGCCGACAGCCGTCTGGCACGGGTCGCGGCGGTGAGCCCGGCGGCCGACAGGCCGCGCAGATAGGCGGCGATATCGCGCGGCGCGGTTTCGACGAGCCGTCTGCCCCGTCGCTCCAGGTAGGACAGGAAGTCGTCGAGGTCGCGCCGGTAGGCCTGCAAGGTATTCTCGGCCGCGCCACGCTCGGCCGCCAGCATCTCGAGGAAGGCCTCCACGTGCCTCCGGTCCCCGCCCTTTGCCGCCATAGCCCCGCCTCCGCTCCGATCAGTTGGCGGCCGCCCGCGGCCAGGCCGCGAGCAGCGCCTCGAGCGCAACGCGTCTGGCGTCAGCCTCCAGCCCGACCCGCTTCAGCGCCCGTACGGCGTCGCCGAGCGCCAGCGGGTTGGCGCCTTCCGGTCCGCCGGGCCCGAGCGCCCGCATGGCAAGGAGAATGGTGCGGCCTGCCTCCTTGCGGGCCGAGGCCTCCGCCAGGCTCGCCAGCAGCCCAGTCTCGGGCAGGAAGCCGCCGGCAGGCTGCGGCGTCCGGCTGGCCGCCTCCCACAGCGGGATCGGCACGTCCACGTCGAGCGCATCCAGCACGGTGGCGAGGCGGTGCAGCGGGTCCGGCGCGAGGCGTCCGTGTGCGGCAAGATCGGCCACGGCGGCCAGCGAGGGGAGCCGTCCGCCGCGCCGCTGCGGGTCGACGACGTCGGCCAGCGCCAGCCAGTCCCAGCGCGATGCCGCCTCCGCCCAGCGCCGCGCCGCATCGATGTCGCCGGCGACGAGCAGGGCCTCGATCGCCGGCTCCGTCAGCCAGGCGAGATCGGGCGCGGGCGCCAAGCCGGCGATCAGCGGCGCCACCAGCCGGCCGGTCTGCAGGCGCGCACCCGAGCGGCGCGCGTCGTCGAGGATCGCGCGCAGAAAGCGGGCACGCTGCGCAGCGGTGGGGGCCACGTCGGCGGCCCTCAGGAACAGGGCGCGGCGCAGCAGCGGGTCGATGCCCGGGCTTGCGGGATCGGCCACGCCAGGGCCGGCCAGCACCTGCCGCCGGTAGACTTCGGCCACAGCCTCGGGTGCCAGCGCATTGCGGCGCAGCGCCGCTTCCGCGGCCGCCACCTGCATCTTGGGATCGCCGCCGGTGTCGCCAGCGAGCATCGCCAAGAGCGCCGGCTCGGCCCGCTCCAGAACCTTGAGCGGGTCGACCGGGCCCAGCAGCTCGAGGAAGCGATAGTCGAGCAGCAGCACCTGCTTCGGCATCGACAGCCTGGGCTTGTCGCCGGCGCCGAAGGCGGTGAGCACCGCCAGGGGCAGTTCGGCGTCGATGCCCTCCTCCCGCGCGAGTTGGGCGGCGAGCCCGGCCGCCTGGGCATCGCCGGCCGCCGCGGCGCAGTAGCCGGCGAGCAGCTGCATCTCGCCCTTGAGCCGGCCGGGCAGGCCCGAGCTCGGCGCCGCCAGGGCCTTGATCGCCTCGCACCCGGCCTCGCGCTGGCCAAGCCCGATGTCCCGGCGGGCGCGCAGGGTCTGCACGATGGGACCCGGCTGTGCGATCCCCTCGAGCACCGCCGCCATGTCGGCAAGGAGGCCCGAGCGATAGAGGGCCTCCAGGCGCAGCGCCTGAAAGTGCTCGCCGCCCGGGGCGCCAACGGGGGGCTCCGCCTGCGACAGCAGCATGCGCCGCCACAGCTGGTGCAGGGCCGGCGAGCGGGGCGGCAGGTCGAGGCCCGCCAGCAGCCCCTCGAGCGCGGCGAGGTCGAGCCCGCGCCACAAGTCCAGCGGCAGGCCCGAGTTGTCCGGGGCCATGATGGGAGCAAGCTCGCTGCGCTCCACCGAGCCCGGCGGCGCGGCCAGGGGGGGCGCCTGCCGCTCCCAAGACCGCTCGCGCATGGGCGGCAGCGGCGGCCCGGAGGGCACGGCCTCGCTCGGTCGCGGCCGGCGCTCCTTGACCTGCCCGCCTCTCGGCTCGAACGGGTTCCAGCCCTCCTGGGCCAGCGCGGAGCATGCCGGGCCGAAAAGCATGGCGAGGCCCACCAGGGCCCTCCAAGCCGATGCCTTCCCTCCGACGGCGCTCATGGCCATTGCACGCCGCATGCCGGAGCCCCGCCGCGCCGCTGGCTAGCGGCGGATCTTGATGCCCGGCACGGGCGTGGCTGTCTCCCTCGGCACGGGCTCGAAATACGCCTGCAGAAGGTACAGTCCGCCGAACACCACCGCGCCAATGATCCCAGCGGCGACGAGAAACCGGAAGAGGCTTGGCATGTGGCGAAGCTGCTCCTTGCCGGGTATCTTTCAACCCATGGTGACGCCATTATGTCGCGCTGCGCCCGCGGGTCCATCCCGGCAGGTGCAGGCGGGCTGCTGCAAAGCCTTGAACAGGGCAGAGGGAACGTGGCAGGGCTGCCACACCGGCCGGCACCAGCGCCGCAAACAGATGATGCGATTCGGCATGCGAGGCAAAATGGAAGACCGGCAGGCGGAGGCGGTGCGCAGGATCGTCGAGCGCATCGGCTCCCGCTCCATCGTTCTCGTCGGCATGCCGGGAAGCGGCAAATCGGCCGTCGGTCGGCGCCTGGCTGCCCGCCTCGGTCTCGCCTTCGTCGACGCCGACGAGGAGATCGAGCGCGCCGCCGGCAAGCCCATCACCGACATCTTCAAGGACCACGGCGAGCCCTATTTTCGCGAGGGCGAGCGCAAGGTGATCGCGCGCCTGCTGCGCAACGGCCCGCAGGTACTGGCCACCGGCGGCGGCGCCTTCATGCAGGAGGAGACGCGCGCCAACATCCGCCGCTTCGGCCTGTCGATCTGGCTCAAGGCCGAGCTGCCGGTGCTCATGCGGCGCGTGTCCAAGCGCGGCAACCGCCCGCTGCTGCAGAACGACCCCGAGGGCGTCATGCGCCAGCTCATGGCCACGCGCTACCCCGTCTACGCCACTGCCGACATCACCGTCGAAAGCCGCGAGCTGCCCCACGACGCCATCGTCGGCGACATCATCCAGGCGCTGGCGGCCAACCCGCTCCTGCCCGACAGCGGCGGGCCCGCCGTCGTCGAGCCCGCTTCGGACGACGGCCGATGACGGTGGCAATTCCCGTCGCGCTCGGCAGCCGCAGCTACGACGTGCTGATCGCACCGGGGCTCATCCCTCGCGCCGGCGAGCTCATCGCCGCTCGCCTGGGCGCCGGCCGCTGCGGCATCGTCACCGACGAGACCGTCGCCCGGCACCACCTCGCCACACTCGAGCGAGGTCTGGCCGCCGCCGGGCGCCATGCCGGCAGCGTGGTGCTGCCGCCCGGCGAGGCCACCAAGAGCTTCGCTACGCTGGCCGGCCTGTGCGAGCGCCTGCTGGAGATGGGCCTCGAGCGCCGCGACCTGGTGGTGGCGCTGGGCGGCGGCGTGATCGGCGACCTCGCCGGCTTCGCCGCCAGCATCGCGCGGCGCGGCATCCGCGTCGTGCAAGTGCCCACCACCCTGCTCGCGCAGGTCGATTCCTCCGTCGGCGGCAAGACCGGCATCAACACGCCGCAGGGCAAGAACCTGATCGGCACCTTCCACCAGCCGAGCCTGGTGCTGGCGGACACCGACGCGCTCGCCACCCTGCCGCCGCGCCAGCTGCGCGCCGGCTACGTGGAGGCCGCCAAGTACGGCCTGCTGGGCGATGCGGAGTATTTCGCCTGGCTCGAGCGCAACGTGGGCGCCGTGCTCGCCCGCGACGGCGCCGCCCTTGGCCATGCGGTGGCGGTCGCCGTGCGCGGCAAGGCCGCCATCGTCGCCCGCGACGAGACCGAGACCGGCGATCGCATGCTGCTGAACCTCGGCCACACCTTCGGCCACGCGCTCGAGGCGTGGGCCGGGTTCTCGGACCGGCTGCTGCACGGCGAGGCGGTGGCCATCGGCATCTGCCTCGCCTTCCGCCTCTCGGCGGAGCTGGGATTGATCGACGCCGGCAGCGTGGCGCGCGTGGAGAGCCATCTCGCCTCCGCCGGCCTGCCGACGCGCATCGCCGACATCGCCGGGGCCGGCAGGCCCGACGCGGCGGGGTTGCTCGCCATCATGGCTCAGGACAAGAAGGTGCGGGAAGGCCGGCTCACCCTGATCCTGGTGCGCGCCATCGGCCAGGCCTTCGTCACCCGCGAGGTTGCATCCGAGACGGTGCGCGACTTTCTCGCCCGCCGCATCGCCTCCGGCTGAGGCTTGGCCGCGGGCCGCGGCCGGCCACCCGGCAGCCGCAGAGGCGTGCTATCACTTGCCGTTTCGGGACAGGATAGCGCGTGCAAGCCTTTGTTGGCCGGTCGGCGCTATTCCTAGCCCAAACCCGTGCAGGCAGCCTCGGACCATCAGGCCATGACGCTCGACATCGTGCTTATTCTCGCGGCCATCCTGTTGCTGCTGCTCCTGTCCGCCTTCTTCAACGGCAGCGAGACGGCGCTCACGGCGGCCTCGCGCGCCCGCATGCACGCCCTGGAGCAGGAGGGCAACTCGCGGGCGCGCCTTGTCAACCGGCTGCTGCGGCAACCCGAGAGCATGATCGGGGCCGTGCTGCTCGGCAACACGCTGGTGGACGTGCTGGCCGCCGCGCTCGCCTCGGGCCTCGGCGTGATCGTCTTCGGGCCCGCCGGCGTCGCTTACGCCACGGCCGTCATGACGCTGCTCATCGTGGTGTTCGCAGCCGTGCTGCCCAAGACCTACGCGCTGGCTTTCGCCGATCGCGTGGCACTCTTCGTTGCGCCCATCATGCGGGCGGTGATCGCGGTGCTCAATCCGTTCACCGCCGCCATCCGCATCATCGTACGCTTCATCCTGAAGCTCACCCCCAGCCGCCGCGACGACGCCGCCAACATCCTGGCCGCGCACGAGGAGATCCGCGGCACCATCGAGCTCAAGACCATGGGCGGCGCCGTCCCCAAGGGCGATGCGGCCATGCTGGGCGGGGTGCTCGACCTGAGGAGCCTGCAGGTCCTCGACATCATGGTCCATCGCACCAAGATGCAGACCATCGACATCGACGACCCGCCCCAGAAGCTGGTCGAGGAGGTCCTCAAGAGCCAGTACACGCGCATCCCGATGTGGAAGGACGAGCCCGACAACATCGTCGGCGTCCTGCACGTCAAGGATCTGCTGGTGGCGCTCGCGCGCGCGGGCTGGGACGTCGCCAACCTCGACGTCAAGAGCCTGGTGGCGCAGCCGTGGTTCGTGCCCGACACCACCAGCGTCGCCGACCAGCTCAACGAGTTCCTCAAGCGCAAGGCCCAGCTCGCACTGGTGGTCGACGAGTACGGCGAGGTGCAGGGCCTCATCACCCTCGAGGACATCCTGGAGGAGATCGTGGGCCAGATCGCCGACGAGCACGACGTGCAGGACGCCGCCATTCGCGTGCAGGCCGATGGCTCGGTCAACGTCGACGGCACGGTGGCGATCCGCGATCTCAACCGGCAGATGGACTGGGAGCTGCCGGACGAGGAAGCCACCACCATCGCCGGGCTCGTCATCCACGAGGCACAGACCATCCCCGAGCCGGGACAGGCCTTCACGTTCTACGGCTATCGCTTCGAGATCCTGCGCAAGAGCCGCAACAAGATCACGGCCCTGCGCGTACGGCCCATTGGCGCGGCCGGCAGGCGCTCCCAGCTCCGACGGGCGGGCGATGCGGTGAGAGCGGGCTGAGACGGCGGCGCGAAGCGGCACGCCCGTTGGTAAATAGGTAGGGTTACATTCATACCTCGTTCATTTCGCGGGCGCGATCATTTCGCGTCGGGCACACTCGGCGTCCAGCCGAGCACGCGCCTCGCCGACCGCCGCCGGCGCCGGTGGGGCACAGGCAACGGATCGCAGCGTGCACCGACGACGTCCAAGGCAGAAAATATGGAGCTCAGGATGAAACATAAGCTGTTACTGTCGGCAGCCGGTGCGGCCGCGGCCATGTTCATCGCGGTCGGCGCGGCGCAGGCCGCTCCCGCGACCGGCTCGCTGGACTCGCTCAAGCTGCTCGGCTCGGACCAGAGCACGGTCGAGAAGGCCCGCTGCTGGCGCCGCTGCTGGCGTCATCGCGGCCACTGGCATTGCCGCCGCTGGTGCCGCTGGCGTCGCTGGTGGTAACCGCGGTCGCATGGCGTTGACCGACTGATCGAGCCGACTTCGCTCCGACTGCCACTGGCACGACGGGTGAGGCCGGCTCGAACCGTTTCCGGTTCTCGAAAGCTGCCGGCCCTGCAACGCTTGATTGCGGCCTGCGCAACCCCATATCCGCTATACGGCAGGGCCTTCCCTCACGCGACCGTCTCATCGGGTGCCAGTAGCCGCAGGGCAAGGGCGTGAACCTTGCCTTTGAGCTCGGCGGCAAGCGCCCTGTTGACCAGGCGATGGCGCTCCAGGCGCGACTTGCCGGCGAAGGCAGCCGACACCATCAGGATGCGAAAATGGCTCTCGCCGGTGCCGGGCGAGTTGCGATGGCCGGCGTGGAGGTGCGATTCGTTGACGATCTCGAGGCGCGAGGGTGCGAACTCCCGCACGAGCTTCTCGCGCATGGTCGCCGCTACGGTGGTTTCCGCGTCCTTCATCGCACTGCGTCAAGATCGTCGGTTCGGCGCTTATGGCCGACGTACAACGGCGGGGCCGATCCCGCAACGCTCGTCTTGTGCCCGCGGCAGCTTGCGCACATACTCAGTTTGTCATGAAGCTCGACTCGAAATACTTCGACTGCGTCCGCGTCAAGCCTGATGTCGAGAAGGCTGCGCGCGATGCGGCGCCGATCTGCCAGTGGCGGGGCTGCACGGCCCCGGGGCTTCACCGCGCCCCCCGCGGCCGCGGGCGGGAGGGCCAGTACTATCTCCTGTGCCTCGACCACGTGCGCCAGTTCAACGCCTCCTACAACTACTTCGCGGGCATGTCGAACGCCGACATCGAGGCCTACCAGAAGGACAGCATCACCGGCCACCGGCCGACCTGGCGGGTGGGGGCCAACGCCTGGGCGCACGGCACCCAGCACGGGGTCGGATCGTTCGCCGGATACGGCCGCCGCTTCTCCGATCCGCACGGGTTTTTCGTGTGGCGATCGGCCGCGGCCGGCGGTGCCGCCCGGCAGCGGCCGCTGCGGCCGCTGGAGCGCAAGTCGCTCGAAGCCCTTGATTTGACCGCGACGGCCGCCCGCGACGAGATCAAGGCCCGCTTCAAGCTGCTGGTGAAGCGGCATCATCCCGACGCCAACGGGGGGGACAAGCGGTCCGAGGACAAGTTGCGCGAAATCATCCAAGCCTATAACTATCTAAAGCAGGCTGGGCTCGTCTGAGGCCGGCAGCGAAGTTCATGCAAATGGCCGATCCGGTACGGCGAGCCCTGCCCGACACCGGCCGAGACATCCGGAACCGAAACGATATGCCAGCCCAAGCCCAAGCCGGGGTGCCCGGCCTGCCGGACATGAAGGTGTCGGTGCGCCAGCTGTTCGGCATCGACACCGATCTCGAGGTGCCGGCCTATTCCAAGCCCGACGACCACGTCCCCGATGTGGACAACGACTACGTCTTCAACCGGGACGTGACGCTCGCCATTTTGGCCGGCTTCAAGCACAACCGGCGCGTGATGATCCAGGGCTATCATGGCACCGGCAAGTCCACCCATGTCGAGCAGGTGGCCGCCCGCCTCAACTGGCCCCTCATCCGCGTCAACCTCGACAGCCACGTCAGCCGCATCGACCTCGTGGGCAAGGACGCGATCGTGCTGAAGGACGGCAAGCAGGTCACCGAGTTCCGCGAGGGCATCCTGCCCTACTGCCTGCAGACCAACACCGCCCTGTGCTTCGACGAGTACGACGCGGGCCGCCCCGACGTCATGTTCGTGATCCAGCGCGTGCTCGAGCAGTCGGGCAAGCTCACGCTGCTCGACCAGTCGAAGGTGATCCGCCCGCACCCGGCCTTCCGGCTGTTCTCCACCACCAACACCATAGGCCTGGGCGACACCTCCGGGCTCTACCACGGCACCCAGCAGATCAATCAGGGCCAGATGGACCGCTGGTCGATCGTGTCCACGCTCAACTACCTGCCGCACGACGACGAGATGCGCATCGTGCTGGCCAAGGCCAAGAGCTTCAACAAGAGCGAGGCCAAGCGCAAGGTCATCTCCAACATGGTGCGCGTGGCCGATCTCACCCGCGCGGCATTCATCAACGGCGACCTGTCCACCGTCATGAGCCCGCGCACGGTGCTGACGTGGGCGGAGAACGCCGAGATCTTCAACGACATCGGCTTCGCCTTCCGCGTCACCTTCCTCAACAAGTGCGACGAGCTGGAGCGGCCGCTGGTGGCCGAGTTCTTCCAGCGCTGCATGGGCGAGGAGCTGCCGGAGAGCGCCGCCAACGTGGCGCTGTCCTGACATGGGCAGCGCAGCCGGCCGCCCGGAGCCTGCGCGTGGGCATGCTGCTGAAGTGGCTGGCCATCGTGCTGCTGCTCGTCGTGGCAGCGGCCGGCACAGCCGTCGCGGCGGCGCGCGCCCTGCTGCCGGCGACCTGCGAGGTGGCCGAGGAGCGCTACAACCGGCTCGTCATGGAGATGAGCTACGCCAAGGCCAAGGAGCTGCTCGGCTGTGACGGCGTGCTGGTGGCGAGGGAGGCTTACGGCCAGATCGTCATCGAATATTATGCTTGGCGCGGCGCGGCTTGGCCCTATGGCCGGCTGCGCCTGCAGTTCATCAACGATACGCTGCAGGGGACGGAGAAGCTCTGGCTGAACCTGTCGGTCGGCAGGACGAGCTGAAGCCGGGGCCCGGTTACCGACAATGGCGCAGTCCAAGGCCAAGGAAGCACCCGCAGAGCCCTTCAAGCGCGTTCTGGGCTTGACCGTGCGCGCCATCGCCGGCGACGGCGAGGTGCAGGTGAGCTATGCGCCGGGCAAGCCGGAGATCGACGGCAAGCTGGTCCAGCTGCCCGAGCCTTCGCGCGTGCCGTCGCGGCGTGAGGTGGCGGTGATCCGCGGCTGGGCCGACAGCCTGGCGCTCACCGCCGCCTGCCACGACGTCAAGCTGCACGCCCGCCTCGCGCCCAAGGCCGGCCCCGCGCGCGCCGTGTTCGAGGCGGTCGAGCGCGCCCGCGTCGAGGCGCTCGGCGCCAACCGCATGCCCGGCATGGCCGCCAACCTCGCGGCGCGGGTTGAGGACCAGTACGGCCACGGCCGCTACGCCGAGATCACCGAGCGCGCCGACGCCCCGCTCGAGGATGCGCTCTCCCTCATCGTTCGCGAGCGCCTCACCGGCGCCCCGCCACCGGCCACCGCCAAGGCCATGGTCGAGCTGTGGCGGCCGTGGATCGAGGAGCGCGCCGGCCGCACGCTGGCCAAGCTCGACAAGCTTGCCGAGGACCAGGCCACCTTCGGCCGCCAGCTGCGTGATCTGCTCAAGGTGCTCGACCTGTCGGAGGAGCTCTCCGAGGGCGAGAAGGAGGAGGGCGAGGACGACGAGCAGGACCCCGAGAGCGGTGAGCAGAACGCCGAGCAGAACGCCGAGGGCCAGGACAGCCAGGACCAGGCCAGCGACGAGCAGCGCGGCGAGGGCCAAGAGGGCGAGATGAGCGAGACCGCCCAGGACGCCGACGCCGACCAGTTCGACGCCGACGCCGAGGGCGAGGAGATGGCCGACGCGCGTGAGCCGTGGCGGCCCAACTACAACGTGCTCGATAACCCCGAGGCCTTCGGCTACAAGGTGTTCAGCCGGGCCAACGACGAGGAGGTGAGCGCCGAGAGCCTGTCCACCCCGGACGAGCTGGAGCGCCTGCGGACCTTCCTCGACAAGGAGCTGCGCAACCTGCAGGGCGCGGTGGCGCGCCTCGCCAACCGCCTGCAGCGCAAGCTGCTGGCCCAGCAGAACCGCGCCTGGGACTTCGACCTCGAGGAGGGCACGCTCGACGTCGCCCGCCTCACCCGCGTCATCATCGATCCGCTGCACCCGCTCTCCTTCAAGCACGAGCGCGACGCCGAGTTCCGCGACACGGTGGTGACGCTCCTGCTCGACAACTCGGGCAGCATGCGCGGCCGGCCGATCATGGTGGCCGCCTGCTGCGCCGACATACTGGCGCGCACGCTCGAGCGCTGCGCGGTCAAGGTGGAGATCCTGGGCTTCACCACACGGGCCTGGAAGGGCGGGCAGGCGCGCGAGGCCTGGCTCTCGGCCGGCAAGCCGACCAATCCCGGCCGGCTCAACGACCTGCGCCACATCGTCTACAAGCCCGCGGACGCGCCCTGGCGCCGCGCCAAGCGCTCGCTCGCCCTGATGATGCGCGAGGGCCTGCTCAAGGAGAACATCGACGGCGAGGCGCTCGCGTGGGCGCACCGCCGGCTGCTCGCCCGCCCCGAGCGCCGCCGCATCCTGATGATGATCTCGGACGGCGCGCCCGTCGACGATTCCACGCTGTCGGTCAACACCGGCTGCTACCTGGAGCGCCACCTGCGCCAGGTGATCGAGGAGATCGAGACGCGCTCCTCCGTCGAGCTCATCGCCATCGGCATCGGCCACGACGTGACACGCTACTATCGCCGCGCCGTGACCATCACCGACCCCTCCGAGCTCGCCGGGGCCATGACCGATAAGCTGGTCGAGCTGTTCGAGGAGAACGGGCAGCCGGCCCCGGGTGCTCCCTGGGCGCGCCGCAAATCGGCCTGACGGCTGGGTTCATCCTGCCCGCCAGAGCGCCGGGGAGAGGGAGGGCGAGCATGACTGCCGGGCGTCATTGGAGCCGGCTCAATCGCCGCGCGCTGCTGGGCGGCCTCGCGGCGGGCGCCGGTGCGGCCCTCGCGGCGCCCTGGCCCGGCCGGGCAGAGGAGGCGCCCAAGGCGGGCCCGGCAAAGGTCGAGGCCATCGACATCGACGCCCGGCCCATTCCCCATTTCGAGCGTGCAAGGCCGGAGGCCAGGCGCTTCGGGGCCCTCGAGTTCCGCGGGGGCCTGGTGCTTACCTCTCCCTCCGAGCATTTCGGTGGCTGGTCGGGTCTGGTGGTGGAGCCCGACGGCCGGGGCCTGCTCGCCGTCTCCGACGTCGGCACCTTCCTGGCCGCCGACATCGTCTACGAGGGAGCCCGCCCGGCGCGCCTGGCCCGCGCCCGCCTGGGCCCGCTGCTGAGCAGCAAGGGGGTGCCGCTGGCCAGCAAGCGCGAGCAGGACGCGGAGAGCCTGGCTCTGGTCGAGGGCACCTTGGAGCGCGGCACGCTGCTGATCGGCTTCGAGCGCCTCCATCGCATCGGCCGCTTTCCCGTGCGCGACCGGCTGATTGGCGCCCCGGCGGGCTATCTGCCGATGCCCGCCGACGCGCGAGGCATGCGGGAGAACCAGGGCGTCGAGGCGATCGCCGTGCTGCAGGGCGGCCCGCGCAAGGGGGCGATCGTGGCATTTGCCGAGCGCCTGACGCGCGGCAGCGGCTACCACACGGGGTGGATCTGGCCGGCCGGCGGGGCCGGCGCCGCCCAGCGCTTCCAGCTCACCGACGTGGGCGGCTTCAACGTCACCGACGCCGCCGGCCTGCCCGACGGCAGCCTCGTGGTGCTCGAGCGCTACTTCCGCTGGACCGAGGGGGTGAAGATGCGGCTGCGCCTCATCGAGGCGCGCGAGGTCGCGCCCGGCGCCCGGGCTGCGGGACGCACGCTGTTCGAGGGGGACTCGGCCTACGAGATCGACAACATGGAGGGGCTGGCCGCGCACCAGGGCGCCGGCGGCGAGACGATCCTGTCGCTGATCTCGGACGACAACTTCAACCGCCTGCTGCAGCGCACGGTCTTCCTGCAGTTCCGCCTCGCCGACGACGGCCGCAAGAGTGCCGCGCGCTGAGCGCGTCAGGCCGCGGGCTGTTCGAGCTGGGCCTGCGCCTGCGCCTTCCTGATCTCGCGCTTGAGCTTCTGGCAGCGCTGCGACAGCTCCTCGTCGCTCGCCTTGAGCAGATAGGCGTCGAGGCCGCCGCGCCGCTCCACCGTCTTGAGCGCGTGGGCGCTGATGCGCAGCCGCACCTTGCGCTGCAGGGCGTCGGAAATCAGGGTCACGTCGCACAAGTTGGGCCGGAACGTGCGCTTGGTCTTGTTCTCGGCATGGCTGCGCAACTGACCCGACATGGGCAGTTTGCCCGTCAACTCGCATCGCCGCGTCATGGGAGGCACTCCTGGGTCGCCGGCCGCTCGAGAGCTCGGGGCCTGTCGGCGCTCGGCCGCCCTTCTATACGAGGGGCGGCCGGCGTCAAGGCTTGGGGGTGTCCCAGCCCGATCAGGTCTTGACCTTCTCGTCCTCCACCACGCGGCGCACGGCCGGGCGCAGCAGCATGCGGTCCTTGAAGGCAGTGTAGTTCTTGAGCGCCCCCATCGGCAGCTCGCGGCGCACGCCCCAGGTGTAGAACACGAAGGCGTAGGGATCGAGCACGGAGTACTGGTCGGAGAGCCACTGCCGCCCCGCCAGCATGCCGTCGATCTGCTGCAGGTAGCCGTGGAAGGTCTTGCGGCCCTGCTCCTGGATGTTGGGGAAGTAGGAGGCGTCGGTGGCGTAGCGCTCCGGCCGCGAGATGTGGGCGTGCGCGGGGTGCACGCTGGCGGCGAAGAAGCCGATGAGCGACAGCGCCTTGGCCTCAGCGATGGCGTCCTTGGGCCATAGCCCGAAGCGCTTGCCGAGGTAGGGCAGAATGGCCGTGTTCTCGGCCAGCGGCTCGCCGTTGTCGAGCAAGATCGCCGGCACCCGCCCCTGCGGGTTGATCTTGAGATAGGCCTCCGTGCGCTGCTCGCCCTTGGCGAGGTCGACGCGCTTGGCTTCGTACTTCTCTCCGCCCTCCTCCATGACGATGTGGGCGGCCATCGAGCAGGCGCCGGGGGCGTAGTAGAGCGTCAACATGGGTGTCTCCTCCGAATGCGGCGCCGACCTTACAACAGGCGCTGCGCTTGTCCATCGGGCCGCCGGCGCGGACCGGCCTCAGGCCGGGGTCGGCTCCTCGTAGATCTTGTAGCGCAGGCGCGGCTGGCGGAAGGAGGAGGCAGGATCGACCAGGATGCCCTCGCCGATCGCCTGCCGGCCGAGCAGCATGCGGTAGGACATGGCGTCGCGGTTGGTGAGGGTGACCTCGATCGGCCACTCGCGATCGCCGATGCGGATCGAGGTGGCGATCACGTAGCGCGTCTCGCGGGTGCCGTTGGAGCTCGTCACCACGCGCTGGTCCACGACGCGGGCGGCGCAGACGACGGCGATGTCGGCGCGGCGCGGGATCGGGTGCACGCCGAAGCGCACCCGCTGCACGCGGCCGGCCCGGTAGGGTTCGACGAAATAGGCATGCAGGGCCGAGGTGCGCGCGCCCGTGTCGACCTTGGCCTTGATGGCCGGCAGGCCGAGCTCGGGCAGGGCGACCCACTCCTCCCAGCCGAGGATGAACGGTGCGGCGACGGGCGGCATGCGACGGTCCAGCATAGCGTAGGCCGCGATCATAGCACATGCGGCGCAGCCTGGCTGCGGTCGAGCCCTGGGGCAGCAGCAGGCACAGGCTTCAGGCGGTGCGCGCCAGGCCCAGCTCCTCGCCCGGCGGCAGCGGGGCCAGGTAAGCGGTCACCAGGTCCGGCGTCACCTCCTCTATCCGCGCCGGCGACCATCTGGGCTTGCGGTCCTTGTCCACGATCAGCGCCCGCACGCCCTCCAGGAACTCGCCGTCCTCGAACAGTCGCACGCACAGGCGGAACTCGACGTCGAGCGCCGCCTCCAGCGAGGGCAGGCGCCGCGCATTGCGGATAGCGGCCAGCGTCAGGGCGAGCGACTTGGGCGACTTGGCTGCGAGAGCGGCTGCCGTCGCCTGCGGCCACTCGCCGGGCATGGCCGCCAGGGCCCTCAGCACCGCCTCCACGTCTGTGCCGGAGAAGGCGCGGTCGATATCGGCGCGCCGCGCCGCAAGGGGGGGCGCGCCGGCGTCCTCCGCCAGCTCGGCGATGGCGGCGCCCACCGGCCCGCCGGCCGGGTCCACCAGGCGCCCGACGAGGTCCCCGAGCCTGGCCGAGGGCACGAGCGCGTCGGCGAAGCGCGCATGGATGGCATCGGCGGCGTACATGGCCTCGCCGGTGAGGCCCAGGTAGATGCCGATCTCTCCCGGGGCGCGCGCCAGCAGCCAGGTGCCGCCCACGTCGGGTATGAGGCCGATGCCCGTCTCGGGCATGGCGAGCCGCGAGCGCTCCGTCACGATGCGGTGCCGGGCGTGGCCGGAGAGGCCGATGCCGCCGCCCATGACGATGCCGTCCTGCAGGGCCACGTAGGGCTTGGGAAAGCGGCCGATCACGGCATCGAGGGCGTATTCCTCGCGCCAGAAGGTGCGTGCCAGGCCCGAGCCCTGCTGTCGGCTGTCATAGAGCGAGCGCACGTCGCCGCCCGCGCACAGCGCCCGACCGCCGGCGCCGTCGAGCAGCACGAGGGCCACGGCCGGATCGTCGCGGCAGGCCTCCAGCGCCTCCCGGATCCGCCGCACCATGCCGAGCGTGAGCGCATTGAGCGCCTGCGGCCGGTTCATGGTGATGCGCAGCGCCCGGCCCTCGCGGCGTATCGAGACCTCCTCGGTTGCATGCACTTGCATCGACCTTCCCTTGACATTCCGTGCAATCTCGGGATTAGCCCTGTCGTCGGCCACGTGCAACGATCGATCGCGATCGCCACCGCGGCTGCCGAGGACGCTGGTGTCGCGAGCATGACGGTTTGGCAGAAGATCTCCGGGCTGGCCACGGCTATCGGCGACGCGGGCGGCAACCTGCTCGGCGGCATCAGCCGCGCCTTGGGGCTGGAAGGCGGCGGCGAGCCGCAGAAGGACGTGGCCTTCACCATCGCCGTCGTCGCCCTGAGCGCCAAGATGGCCAAGGCCGACGGCGTGGTGTCGGCCCTCGAGCTTGACGCCTTCAAGGAGGTCTTCCGCTTCGCGCCGGAGGAGGCAGCGGGCGTGGAGCACGTGTTCAATCTCGCCAAGCAGGACACGGCGGGGTTCGAGGCCTACGCCGGCCAGATCGCCAACCTGCTCGGGGCCGACCGCAAGCTGCTGCAGCACGTGCTGGAGGGGCTCATGCACGTGGCCGCCGCCGACGGCATCCTGCACCCCAACGAGGACGAGTTCCTGAGGACGGTGGCCACCCGCTTCGGCTTCTCGGACAGCGAGTTCCGCTTCTACCGCTCGCGCTTCGTCAAGGACCACGGCAATCCCTACGATGCGCTGCGGCTGACGCCCGATGCCAGCGACGAGGAGGTCAAGGCCCGCTACCGCCAGCTCGTGCGCGACAACCACCCCGATCGGCTGATGGCCAATGGCGTGCCGGCGGAGTTCCTCGAGCTCGCCAACCGCAAGCTCGCCGCCATCAACGCCGCCTACGAGGCAATCGCCCGGGAGCGCGGGCTGTGAGCGCGATGCCCGACAGCCCGCTGGTCGACGCGGTCCATCCCTCGCCCAACTTCGAGCCGCGGCGCGGCGCCGGCCGGCCGGACATGGTGCTGCTCCACTACACGGGCGTGGCTTCTGCCGCCGCCGCCATCGACTGGCTGTCGCGGGCGGAGAGCAAGGTGTCGGCCCATTACGTCGTCGACGAAAACGGCCGCATCACCCAGCTGGTGGCCGAGGCGATGCGCGCCTGGCACGCGGGCGTGGCGGTGTGGGCCGGGGAGGCCGACATCAACTCGCGCTCGGTGGGCATCGAGATCCACAATCCGGGCCACGAGCTGGGCTACCCCGACTTTCCCGAGGCCCAGCTCGCCGCCGTCGAGGCCCTGTGCCGGGACGTCGTCGACCGCCACGGCATCCGACCCGAGCGCGTCCTCGCCCATTCCGATGTGGCGCCCACCCGGAAGAAGGACCCCGGCGAGAAGTTTCCCTGGTGCCGCCTGGCCGCAGCCGGCATCGGCCACTGGGTGGCGCCCGAGCCGGTCGACTGGGCCGACCCCGGCATCGCCCGCGATGCGGCCGGCCCACTGGTGGCGGCCGTGCAGGAGCTCCTCGCCCGCTACGGCTACGGCCTCGAGGCGACCGGCGGCTTCGACCCCCGGACCGAGTTCGTGGTCACCGCCTTCCAGCGCCACTTCCGGCCCGAGCGCGTGGACGGGCGCATCGACCGCTCCACCATCGCCACCCTCGAGCGGCTCGCCGGGGCCCTTGCGGAGCGCGCGGGCGCCGCATGAGCGTGAGCGGGAAGGTCGATGCGCCGCTCGCGCACAAGGCTGCCGACCGGCTCGACGGGCGGGCCATGCTGGTGGTTACCCTGTGCTGCGCCTGCTGGGGCATCAACCAGGTGGCGATCAAGATCGCCAACGCCGGCATCTCGCCGATGCTCCAGGTCGGGCTCAGGTCACTGTTGGCCGGCGCCCTGGTGTTCGCCTGGTCGGCGGCGCGCGGCATCAGGCTGTTCGAGCGCGACCGCACGCTGTGGCCCGGCATAGCCGCGGGGCTGCTGTTCGGCGGCGAGTTCGTGGCGCTCTACTTCGGCCTCGGGCTCACCACCGCCTCGCGCGCCGTGGTGCTGCTCTATCTGGCCCCGTTCGTGGTGGCGTTCGGGGCGCACTTCCTGATCCCGGGCGACCGGCTCACCCTGCCCAAGCTGGCGGGCCTCACGGCGGCGCTGGCCGGACTGGCGGCGGCGATGGGCGAGGGCCTCGCCGCACCCGGCCGGCCGACGCTCGCCGGCGACCTGCTGGCGCTGGCCGCCGCGGTGATGTGGGGCGCCACCACCGTGCTCATCCGTGCCAGCGCGCTGAGGTCGGCGACGCCGGAGAAAACGCTGCTCTACCAGCTCGCCGTCTCGGGGGTGGTGCTGCCGCCGCTCTCCTGGCTCATCGGCGAGCCCGGCATCGTCGATCTCAGCCTGCCGGTGCTCGTTGCCTTCGCCTACACCTTCACCATCGTCGCCTTCGCCAGCTACGTGGCCTGGTTCTGGCTGGTGCGCAACTATCCGCCCACCCGCGTCTCCGCCTTCACCTTCCTGTCGCCGGTGTTCGGCGTGATGGCCGGCAGCCTGATGCTGGCCGAGCCGTTCACGCCGAGCCTGGCCGCCGCGCTGGGGCTCATCGCCTTCGGCATCTATCTCGTCAACCGGCCGCAGCGCGCCTGAGCGGCGGTGCTCAGCGCCTGGGCCCCGACAGGGCGCCGAGCGCGATCCCTGCCATCACCAGCCCTGCGCCGGCGAGCCTCGCCCAGCCGATGGTCTCCCCGAGGAACAGGGCGGAGGCGGCGAGCGCAGCGACCGGGATGGCGGCGGTGGCGAGACCGGCGAGCCAGGTTTCCACGTGCGGCAAGCCGCGATACCACAACCACAGGCAGAACACGCTGGCCGACAGCGCATACCAGATGGCGAGCAGCCAAATGGAGAGTGCAACCGAGCCGAGGTCGAGCGCGGAGGCGTCGATCAACGCCAGCGGCAATGAAAGGACGAGCCCGACCACGTTGGCGCCCAGCGCCAGCCGCAGCGGCCGGTAGGGCGGCGCCAGCCGCTTGCCCAGCATGACGAAGCTCGCCTCGCACAGGACCGCGCCGCCGACCAGCAGATTGCCGAGGAGGGTGGCGGTGCCTCCGCGCGCCCCCGCCGCCTGCACCAGGGCAAGGCCGGCGACCGCCAGTGCAACTGCGCCGAGCTGGGTGCGCGACAGGCGCTCGGCGGCCAGTGCCACGCTCATTACCGCTACCACCGCCGGCAGGGTGGCGGTGATGATGCCGGCATCGGCCGCAGCGGTGCGCCGCAGCCCCTCGAACATCAGCACGGTGAAGCCCACCATGCCGAGCAGTGCCATGAGCACCAGGTCGCGCGCCTGGGCGGGCGCCATGCCCGTGAGCCTGGGGCCCGGCTCGCGCACGGCCATCAGCGCCAGCGCCGCGCTCGCCACCAGGAAGCGGAAGAAGACGAAGGTGTAGACCGGAACCTCGGCGACGATGGCCTTGCCGAAGGCGACATTGGCCCCCGTGAGGGCCATGGCGGCCACGAGCGATAGGGCAGCAGCGGCACGGGTCGTCGACGTCATGGCTCTAGGCCTCGCCCCCGGAGGGCCGGGCGGCCTGTCCACAGGGCGCTGCCACAAACCTGCCGCACGTTGTCACGGCTTTGCCAAAACTCCCTGTCACCTGATTGATTCGCCAGCGAGTCGGCGACAATGGCAATTGCCGCGGGCCCTGCAACCCTCATAAGTTGCCGCTCGCGCCGCGCCACGTGAACGGGGGGAGTCATGGCCGAGCTGTCGCCGGGCGCCGTCAACATCGCCGTCGCGGTCACCGGAGCGCTGCTCTACGCCTTCATATGGATCGCCACGCGCAACCTGTCGCGCCTCGCCCAGATCCTGGCTCGGGTGGCGCCGCTGGGGCTGATCGTGCCGGTCATGCTCTACCTATCGACGGTCAACGGCCCCCGGCGCGAGATGCTGGCCGAGAAGCGGGCAACCGAGCATGCGGCGGAGCGGGCCGAGCCGCGCAAGGCGGCGCGCAATGGCCACCAGCCCGAGACCGCCGGCGAGCGCTCGGCCAAGCCGCCGGAGACGACCCGCTCGCAGCCGCCGTCGGTGCAGCCGGGCCCGGAGCCGCCGGTGGCCATGCGGCCTCCGGCCGCGCCGCCCAGGACGGAGCCCAAGGCGGCCGAAGGGCCGCCCGATACGCGCGGCGGCCCCGCCTCCGCCCGCAGCGAGTGGGACGTCGTGCCCGTGTTCTACGGCACCGACCGGGTGCGCAAGGACGAGCCCAAACGGCCCATCTACACCTCGGAGCGGGCCCGCAAGCTCGAGCTCGGCCGCGCGCTGGTTACGGTGCCCAAGTCCCACCAGGTGCCCAACATCGAGCGCCCGTTCGCCATCCGCATCCCCTACATCAACGTCACCATCTACGAGCAGGCGGAGGACCCCAAGCAGCACTTCACCATCCAGGAGCTCAAGGTCCTCTCGCGCGAGGACTTCCTGGCACTGGTGCGCGAGCGCGTGGCCGGCAGCAGCGCCTTCAAGGACCAGGCCATGGTGTTCGTGCACGGGTACAACACGGCCTTCGATTTCGCCCTCTTCCGCTCGGCCCAGATGGCCTACGACCTGCAGTTCGACGGCGCCTCGTTCCTCTACAGCTGGCCCTCCGGTGGCGGACTGACGAGCTACAATTACGATCGCGAGAGCTCCGAGCAGGCCGAACCCTACCTGCGCTCGTTCATCGAGCTGGTGGTCAAGGAGACAGGCGCCAAGAGCGTGAGCGTGATCGCCCACAGCATGGGCAACATGCCGCTGCTGCGCGTGCTGCAGGCGCTGGGGCCGAGCCTGCCGACCGGGGTGCGGCTCAACCAGCTCATCCTTGCCGCCCCCGACGTGGACCGCAACCTGTTCGAGAACCTCGCCGCCAATATCAAGCAGTACGGGCGCGGCATCACCCTCTACTGCTCGGCCAACGACCGGGCGATGGCAGCGGCGCGGCGGGTGGCGGGCGGCATTCCGCGCGCCGGCGACGTGCCGGCCGAGGGCCCGATCGTGATCTCCGGCATCGACACCATCGACGTGAGCCAGACCAGCACCGACTACCTCGCGCTCAACCACTCGCTCTATGCCGAGAAGAGCGCGCTGCTCAACGACATCGGCCTGCTGCTGCAGACCGGCGAGCGCCCGCCCGACAAGCGCATCCCGATCCTGCAGCGCGTATCCACGCCCAACGGCGACTTCTGGCGCTACCCGGTCGTGCGCTGAGAAGGCGGCGGGTCGATAAAGTTTTCGTGCCGGCGGCAGCGGTTGGTTTACCAGCTCCCGTCATAGTGGGAGCTGCAAACTGGCAACGCCGGGTTCAGAGCCATGCACCGACTGGGCAAAACGTTACGGCAGGTCGTCGTGGTCGGCCTGCCGCTGCTCGCGCCGGCCTTCGCCGGCGGCCCGCTCGTCCGTGCGGAGCCCATCGTCCTCGCCCAGGCCGGCGAGGACCAGGAGCAGGAGCACGATCAGGACCAGGAGCAGGGCGAGCCCCCCTCCGGCCGGCGCCCCGTCGAGCACGCCCGCGAGGGCGAGGAGGCAGAGCCGGAGGCGCCGGTGGCGCTCGACCGCCACCGCTCCGACCCCATCGACGCGGCCGAGGCGGAAAGGGAGCTGCCTCCGCACCCGGCAGCCGCCGCCTACCCCGACCATGACGTGGTGGTGTGCGAGGCGGGCTGCGACGGTCCGCGCGGCACGGTGGTCTACAAGCGGGGCAAGCAGAAGGGGCTGCCGCCGGGCTGACCCGGAGCGCGGCAACCTGATCACGCGTCGGCGCGGTAGCTCGCCGCCGACGGCGGTCCCGGCACGGCTGCCTCGAGCTCCTCCAGCGCCGCCAGCCTGCGCTTCATCTCAGCAATGCCGCGGTTGAGCTCGGCGCCGAGGATGACGATGATGGCGCTGACCTGGAAGAAGACGAGCGCGCTCATGATGCGTGTGAGGCCGGCGTAGAAGCGCGAGTAGTCGGTGATGGTGAGCCAGGAGGCGAAGAGCTGCGCGGCCACCAGCCACAGCACGATGGAAAGCAGCACGCCGGGCCACACGTCGCCGAGGCGCCGGCGCCCGGCCGCCAGCCACAGGTGGTAGGCCACGAGCTGGACGCCGATGGCGGCAATGACGATGCCATAGCGGGCGAAGAGCGCCACCCAGCCGGTGTCGGCGAGCCACAGCAGCCAAGCCGGCTTCAGCCGCGACGCCACCTGCGGGCCCACCACCACGCCCCAGGCCAGCACCAGCATGCCAATCGCCGTCACCACCACGAACACCGAGCTCTCCAGCAGGCACCACAGGTAGCTGCGATGCTCCTTGACGCGGTAGGCGACGTTGAGCGCCGCCCGCAGGCTCTCGATGGCGCTGGTGGCATAGAAGAGGGCGATCAGGGCCCCGACCGTGAGCAGATCGAAGCGGCTGTGACTCATGACCGCCATCACCTCGGGGGCGATGGCCTCGGCGACCGGGGCCGGGGCCAGCTCGAACAGCTGCTCGATGGCCTGCTTGGCCAGCGCCTCGCCGCCGAAGTAGGCGGCGAGCGTGCCGAGGAAGATGCAGAACGGGAAGAACGACAGCACGAACGAATAGGCCACCGCCCCGGCCATGGCGAAGCCGCTGTCGGCGAACAGCTCGTAGAAGGCCTGCGCGATGCTCTTGACCTGCCGGAATAGCATGGGCCGCTCCAGGGGCTTCGTCCCCGGCCGGCGGGGAACGGGTCGTGGTTGCTCACTCGCGGGGCCGGTACGCGCCGCGGCCGGCGGCGCAGGCGCGCGAGATGCCGCCGCAGGTGTATACCCTACCCGGCAATTGTGCTGTCACGGCGCCGCAAATAGCGCACAAATGCCTGCTGTCCTGTAATGTGGCCTTGGCGCAAGGCCGCCGACTCATGCGACGTTTTCCACCGGCGCGGGAGTGCCTGGGGGGACATGGTGGCCGCCTCCGACGTGAAGGACGAACTGGCGGAGCTCGAGCGGGCGCGCCTGCGGCTGGAGGCCGCGCTGGCGAGCGACGAACATTGGCGCGCCCTGCAGGCGCCCATGCCCGGCGAGAAGACCGCGACAAGCGAGGCGCGCAAGGCGCGCGACATGCGCCTCGAGATGGCACTTGCCACCAATCCCACCTATCGGGCCTGGAAGCACATCGTGGAGGCCATGGAGGTCCTGCGCGAGAGGCCTCTGGAAGCCGACGAGGAGCCGGTGCGGGCTGGGGAGGCCGCGTCGTCCCCGTGCGACGGCGAGGCCGGCCCAGGGCCTGAGGCGGTTGCCGAAGAGGAGGCGGTTCGGGTCGGGCCGACCGCGGATGCCGCCCCGCCGGCCGCCGATGGCGCGGCGCCGACGATGCCTGAGCAGCCGGCCTCGACCGACGCCGCGGTCGAGGTGGCCGAGCCGGTGGCGGCCGCCGCGTCGGAGCAGCCCCACCTGAGCCCGGACGACAGCCGACCGAAGGCCCTCCGCCTGCCGCCTCAGGGCGCCGAGGAGGCGACCGTGACCTTCGTGCGCAAGAAGCCGCGCCAGCCGCTGCTGCCTGCGGCCACCATGCCTGCCGACCTCGGCACGCAACGCAGGTCGGCGCTGTTCGACCGGCTGCGCAGCGTGAAGGAGGAAGAGGAGCCCGCAAAGACCGCCTTCGCTCCGCCCGAGGACGCCGAGGAGGCCGACGTGGTGATCGTCCCCCGCGACAGCGCCGCCCCGGAGGCGGAGGCGCGGGCGGGCCGGGTGCGCCGCTTCCGCAAAGCCCTTTCGGGGGACTAGCCGCGGCTCCTCGGCGCGGCGGGGTGCCGCGCCATTGAGCCGGAACCTGCATTCACGTTATTGTGCAGCGCAGCACAGGGCGGCCCCGCTCTTGCTTGGCGGCTCGCCTCGCCGAGACGCATCGCGGGCCACCACAAGAAGGCGCCAGCCATGACCACAGCCAGCGCACCGCGCAAGCCCGCCGATGCTCCGGGCCACGACCTCGAGGCGCACGCGGCGGCCGTTGCCGCCGCCGAGCGGCTCCTGCACCTGGCGAGGTCTGGCGTGCGCCAGGCGGTGGCGCGCGCAGGCGGCATCGATGCCGCCCAGGCAGCCGCCCACGGGCTTGCCTGGTGCGCCACCTATGTCGAGGCCCTGCGGCAAATGCTGGGCTGGGCGCGGCGGCTCGAGGCCGCCGGCCGGCTCGGCGAGATCGAGCGGCTGATCCTTGCCGCGGCATTCGGGGAGTACCTGGCGCAGCTCGCCGGCGGCATCCCCATGAGCCAGGGCGAGACGGTGCGCCTGGCCGCCCTGGGCGTGCCGCGCCCCGACCTGCGCCGTTTCGAGGAGGAGATGGCCGGCCTCATCGACGCCGGCATGGACGAGGCGCTCAAAACCCGGCTGGCGCAGGCCATCGCCGCCCAGCCCGCCGCCACCACCTTCGGCGACGCCGGCCTCGACGACACGCTCACGGCGATGCGCGAGCAGATGCGCCGCTTCGCCGAGGCCGAGGTGATCCCGCACGCGCACGAGTGGCATCTCGCCAACGCCTACATCCCCCAGGAGGTGATCGACAAGCTGTCCGGGCTCGGCGTGTTCGCGCTCACCCTGCCGGAGAGGTTCGGCGGACTTGGGCTCGGCAAGGAGGCGATGTGCGTCGTCTCCGAGGAGCTCTCCCGCGGCTACATCGGCGTGGGCTCGCTCGGCACGCGCTCGGAGATCGCCGCCGAGCTGATCCTGGGCGGCGGCACGAGGGAGCAGCAGGAGAAATATCTGCCGAGGATCGCCTCGGGCGAGATCCTGCCCACCGCCGTGTTCACCGAGCCCAACACCGGCTCCGACCTTGCCTCGCTCAAGACGCGCGCGGTGCGCGAGGGCGACATCTACAAGGTGACGGGGCAGAAGACCTGGATCACGCACCCGGTGCGTGCCGATCTCATGACCCTGCTCGTGCGCACCGATCCCGACGAGCCAGGCTACAAGGGCCTCTCCATGCTGCTCGCCGAGAAGCCGCGCGGCACGGATGAGAACCCGTTCCCGGCCAAGGGCATGTCGGGCGGCGAGATCGAGGTGCTGGGCTACCGCGGCATGAAGGAGTTCGACATCTCCTTCGACGGCTTCGAGGTGCCCGTCTCGCAGCTGCTGGGCGGCGTCGAGGGGCAGGGCTTCAAGCAGCTCATGACCACCTTCGAGGCGGCGCGCATCCAGACCGCGGCGCGCGCCGTCGGCGTTGCCCAGTCGGCCATGGACCTCGCCCTCAAGTACGCGCTCGAGCGCAACCAGTTCGGCAAGCCGATCTACGCCTTCCCGCGCGTGGCCAACAAGATCGTGATGATGGCGGTGGAGACCATGATCGCGCGCCAGCTCACCTATTTCGCCGCCCGCGAGAAGGACGAGGGCCGGCGCTGCGACCTGGAGGCCGGCATGGCCAAGCTGCTGGCCGCCCGCATCGCCTGGGCCAATGCCGACAATGCCGTGCAGATTCACGGCGGCAACGGCTTCGCGCTCGAGTACCCGGTCTCCCGGGTGCTGTGCGACGCGCGCATCCTCAACATCTTCGAGGGCGCAGCCGAGATCCAGGCGCACGTCATCTCGCGGCGCCTGCTCGAAGGTGCGAACTGAGGCGCGCGCACCCGGGCCGGCCCTCACGCGGCGGCCAGGATCTCGCGAATGCGCGGCAGGTGCTCGCGGCCCCAGTAGAGGTCGCCGTCCTCGAGCAGGAAGCTCGGCACGCCGAAGACGCCCGCAGCCTCCGCCTCGCGCATGACCCGCTCCAGCTCGCGGCGGCCCTCGTCCTCGAGGAAGGCGCCGAGCCCGCCGGGGTCGGCGCCGCACTCCGCCATCACGGCCGCCAGCGCCGCCCCGCTCTCGATGTCGAGCTCGCGCCGCCAGAAGCCCTCGAACACGCGGTCGTGGTAGGGGCGCAGGACGCCGTGGCGCTTGGCGTAGAGCATGCCGATGTTGGCGAGCGAGGAATCGAAGATCTTGCGCGTCCCCAGAATGGTGAGGCCGCGCCGGTTGGCCTCGCGCCGGCAGTCCATGTAGCTGTACCGCACCCGCCGCCACTGGTGGGCATTGCGGCTTTCCTCGACCACGTTGCCGGAGGCGTCGATCCTGGCGCTGCCGAGATAGGCGGGGATGTCGAGGGTATAGGGCAGCCAGTCGATCGCCGCGCCGGTCTCGCGCTCGAGCTCGTAGACGAGGTCCTTGGCGAGGTAGGCGTAGGGGCTCTTGTAGTCGCTGTAGACCTTGACCGTGCGACGCGCCATGGCCATCTCCTCAGCCCTGGCGCCGCGCGGCAATCGTCTCCCGCAGCACCCGCTTCAGGATCTTTCCGGAAGGGTTGCGCGGCAGCTCGGAGCGCACCACCAGCTCCTTGGGCACCTTGAAGCCCGCCAGCTTGCGCCGGCAGTGCTCCTGCAGCGCCTCGAGCGAGAGCGCCTGGCCGGGCCTGAGCACGACCACCGCCACCGGGCGCTCCCCCCAGCGCTCGTCCGGGACGCCGATCACGGCGGCGTCCTGGACCTGGGGCAGATCGTAGACCACCCGCTCCACCTCCGAGGAGGCGATGTTCTCGCCGCCCGAGATGATCATGTCCTTCTTGCGGTCGGTGAGATAGAGGAAGCCCTCCCGATCGAGGTGGCCGACGTCGCCGGTGCGGAACCAGTCGCCGAAGAACGAGGCGCGGGTCTTGTCCGCGTCCTTCCAGTAGCCCTGCGTGACCTTGGGGCCGCGCAGGCAGATCTCGCCGGTCTCGCCCGGCGCCAGCACCTCGCCGCCGTCGCCGCGGATCTCGACCTCGACGTGGGCGAGCGCACGGCCGACCGAGCCGATCTTCTCGATCTCGCGCCCCGCCTCCATCATGGTGTCGCCGCTGCAGGTCTCGGTCAGTCCGTAGGCGTCGACGTAGCGGGCCCGCTCGAACAGCCCGGAGAAGGCGCGGATGCGCGCTTCGGGCGTGCGCTCGCCGCCCCCCACCACCCAGCGCACGCTGCCGAGGTCGTGGGCGCCGCGATCGGGATGCGCGAGCATGCCGCCCAGCATCACGGGCGCGAGCCAGGCGCCGGTGAGGCGGTCGCGGGCGATGGCGGCAAGGGCACGGTCGGGCGAGAAATCCCGCAGGATGGTCAGGGAGCCGCCCACCCACAGCACGGCCACGCCCGGCAGGTCGAAGGCCCCCACGTGATAGAGCGGGCCGGCCACCAGCAGGCGGTCGGCGGCGGTGAGGCCCAGCGCGATCACGTGGTCGGCGCACTTCCAGTAGAAGTTGGAGTAGGTGTGCATCACGCCCTTGGGGCGGTCGGTGGTGCCGGAGGTGTACATCAGGCGGAAGAGATGGTCGGGGCGCGCGGGGTGCATCGACGCCGGCGTCTGCGAGGGCGAGGCGAGCCGCCGGCTGTCCATCTGCGCCGCGGGGCCGACGGGCACCACCTCGCACGCGCCCCCGGCGGCGCCGGCGAGCTCCTCGTCGCACAGCAGCAGGCGCGCCCCAGCGTTGTCGAGGATGTAGCCGACCTCGTCGGCGGCCAAGCGGTAGTTGATGGGCAGCGACACGGCGCCGAGGTGGCTGGCGGCCATGGTCAGCTCGAGGAAGGCCGGGCTGTTCTTCATCAGCAGCGCGACGACGTCGCCCGGCCGGATGCCGCGCCCCGCCAGCCAGCCGGCGGTCGTCCTCACCCGGTCCATGAGCTCGCCGTAGTTGATGCGCCGATCCTCATAGACGAGCGCTACCCGCTCGGGCGTGCGCTGTGCGTGGAAGCGGATGAAGCTCGACAGGGCAACCATGGTCTCAGGGCTGTTCGAGATGTGGGCGACGGCCGCGGCGGCGTCCCCTGCACGCCTTCGGCTGCCGACAGCTGCCGAGCCTAGCCCAGCCGGGGAGCCGGGACCAACATTCGAACAGCTCATTGCGGCAGATCAGGCCGCCTGCCTCGGCCGCTCCCCGCAAACCGGGGGAAAACGTGGGCGGCCGCCCGTCTGGGCGCGCATCGCATGGCCGCGGCATCTCGACGGCCTGCCCAGACTCGGGCAAAGCTCAGGCTCGAAGCTGTCTCATGATGGAGCGGGGGCGAGCATGCGCGACCTTGGGCAGATGCGGATCGGCCGGCGGGCGCTGCTGGCGGGAGCGGCAGCCGGCCTGGCGGCAGCAGGCCTCGGTGCCGGCTCGCGGCCGGCGGCGGCCGGGGCAGGGAGCAAGACCGCGTTGACCGCAGATCAGGCGCTCGCCGCCCTCAAGGACGGCAACGCGCGCTATGTCTCCAACCCCCAGATGTGCGCCATGGACCTCGCCAAGCGGCGGGCCGATCTGGCGGGCCACCAGGCGCCGTGGGCCGTGGTGGTGGGCTGTGCCGACAGCCGGGTTCCGCCCGAGCTGCTGTTCGGCGGGCTCGGGCCCGGCGAGCTGTTCGTCGCCCGCAACGCCGGCAATCTGGTCGATACCGCGACCATGGGCACGGTCGAGTACGGCACCGAGCACCTGGGGGCGCCGCTGGTGGTGGTGCTGGGCCACGCCAAGTGCGGCGCGGTGGCGGCGGCCTGCGAGGTGGCGACCAAGGGCGCGAGGTTCCCGGGCTCGATCGGGCCCATGGTGCGGCCGATCGTGCCGGTGGCGCAGGCCATGCGCGGCAAGCCGGGCGACCTCGTCGACAACACCGTGCGCGAGAGCGCCAGGCGCACGGCGCGGCGCCTCGCCACCGCCAGCCCGATCCTCTCCCGCCTCGTCAGGGCCGGGAAGCTCAAGATCGTGGCGGCGCGCTACGACCTCGGCACCGGTGCGGTGGAGTATCTCTAACGGTTCGACCCGAGCGGCCGCACGCCCGGACACCCGGACAATGAGCGCTTGCTGGCGCCCACGCCGGGGTGCATGGTGCGCGGCAGGAAGGCGGGGCGGCAAGCCATGGCCGAGGTGAGCGTCAACGGCAGGCGGTATCGGACGCCGGAGCGGCCCACGGTCGTCATCTGCTACGACGGCTGCGACCCCGCCTACATCGACCGCGGCGTAGCCGACGGCATCCTGCCCACCATCTCCTCCTTCCAGCGGCGCGGCTTCTACGCCCTCGCCCGCGCGGTGGTGCCGAGCTTCACCAACCCCAACAACACCTCGATCGTCACCGGCGTGCCTCCCGCCATGCACGGCATCTCCGGCAACTACTACCTCGACCGCGCCACCGGCGAGGAGCGCATGATCACCGACGGCTCGCTCATGCGCTGCGGCACCATTCTCGCCGCCATGGCGCGCGCGGGCGTGCCGACCGCCGCCGTCACCGCCAAGGACAAGCTGCGTCTAATGCTGGCGCGCGACCTCGCCGGCATCAACTTCTCCTCCGAGCGCGCCGACCGGGCGAGCGAGGCTGAGAACGGCATCGCCGGCGTCGAGGCCATGGTGGGGCGGCCGAGGCCGGACCAGTACTCGGCCGACCTCTCCCTCTATGTGCTGGACGCCGGCTTGGCGCTGCTGGCGCGCCGGGCTGCGCGGCTCCTCTATCTTTCCCTCTCCGACTTCGTGCAGCACGCCCACGCCCCCGGCGAGCCCGAGGCCGACGCCTTCAACCGCGCGGTCGACGAGCGGCTGGCGGCCATGGTGGCGGCAGGCGCCGTGGTGGGCGTGGTGGCCGACCACGGCATGAACGACAAGTCGCGCGCCGACGGCACCCCCAACGTGGTGTTCCTGCAGGACGAGCTCGACGCCCGCTTCGGGCCAGGCTCGGTGCGCGTCATCTGCCCGATCACCGACCCGTTCGTGCGCCATCACGGGGCGCTCGGCTCGTTCGTGCGGGTGTACGCCCGCAAGGCGTCCGACATCGGCGCGCTGATGGCAGCGAGCCGCGCGCTGCCGGGGGTGGAGGAGGTGCTGGACGGCCCGGCGGCCGCGGCCCGCTTCGAGCTGCCGCTCGACCGCGAGGGCGACTTCGTGGTGCTGGGCGACGCCGGCACGGCGATCGGCGCCACGCGTGCCGAGCACGACCTGGCGGGCCTTGCCGGCCACCGCCTGCGCTCGCACGGGGGGCTCGGCGAGGCGACGGTGCCGTTCATGGTGTCGCACCCGCTGCGCGCGGAATATCTCGCGGCCCTGGCCGGCCGCCCCTTGCGCAACTACGACATCTTCGAGGCGGTGCTCAACGGCGTCGACACCTGACCCCGCTCAGCGGAAGCGGGGCACCACCTCCTCGCACAGCAGCTGCAGGGAGCGCATGACGCGGGCGTGGGGGATCAGCCCGCCGCAGTTCATCTCGGCCAGGATGCCGTCGAGGCCCAGCGCGCGCCTGAGCTCCTCGATGCGGCGGGCGACCATGTCGGGGGTGCCGACGATCACCCTGTCCCTGAGCGCCGACTCGTAGGTGAGCGTCTGCAGCCTGGCCCCGCGGACGGCGCGCTCGCCGGCATCGCTCACGCCCGCGCGGGAGACGGAGTCCTCGAGCTGGGCGCCGAGCGTGCGGTAGAGGTGCATGATCGACTGCTCAGGCTCGGCTCGCGCCCGCTCCGCCGTCTCGGCGACGTACACCGGCACCCGCAGGAAGACGCCGCCGGCACCGGCATGGCCGGCGGCCGCGTAGGCCTTGCGATAGGCGGCGATGCTGGGCCCCAGCTCCTCGATGGTGCCGAGCCGGACGGCCACGAAGATGGGAAAGCCCAGCTCGCCGATCACGGGGTAGGTATCGGCGCTGGTGGCGGCGATGCGGATCGGCGGATGCGGCTGCTGGAGCGGCTTGGGCACCAGGTGCACGTCGCTGAAGCGGTGGAAGCGGCCCTCGTAGGAGAAGCGCTCCTGCGTCCAGGCCCGGCGCAGCACCTCGAGCACCTCGGCGAAGCGCTCGCGGCTCTCCCCGTAGGGCACGCCGTAGGCCTCGTAGGTGCGCGGAAAGCCGCTGCGCCCCACGCCGAAGATGAGGCGGCCCCGGCTTATGTGGTCGACGGTCGCCACCTCCTCGGCGAGGCGCAGGGGGTGGCACAGGGGCAGCACCTGCACGGCGATGCCGATCCTGATGCGGCTCGTGCGGGCAGCGATGGCGCTGGCGACCGCGAGCGGGGCGGAGAGCACCGAGCGCTGCGGAGCGATGTGCAGCTCGGCGAGCCACAGCACGTCGAGCCCCCAGCGCTCGGCGGCATCGACCTGGGCGAAGGACTCGGCGAAGGCCTCGGCATCGCTCTGCCCCTCGCGGCGCTGGAACTCGTGAAACATGCCGAACTCGAAGGACATGGACCGTCCGCCTCCCGGTTGCCCGGCCACACTATCGGCCGCAGGAAATCTGACAACCGCCTGCCCGCACCGGACGGCAGGGGCCCTCGCCCCCGGCCGCGTCGCCGGCCGGCAGCATGCGATGCCCGGTCTTTGCCGGCCGTTGGCGACTTCGGTGCTATGATCATCGCAGACTTCAAGGAGCTTCGTGCCATGACCCGCCACCGCATCGCCCTCGTCGGCCTCGGCATGGCCGTGACGCCGCACGTCAAGAGCCTGCTTGACCTCCACGACCGGGCCGACGTGGTGCGCGCGCTGAGCCCGAGCGAGGCGCGGCGCAAGTCGTTCGCCTCGCGCTTCTCCTTCCCGGTCACGGACAGCCTCGAGGCCATCCTGGCGGACCGCAGCATCGGCGCGGTGGCCGTGCTCACGCCGCCAAACACCCACCTCGAGATCGTCACGCAGCTGGCCAAGGCCGGCAAGCACGTGCTGCTCGAGAAGCCGCTGGACGTGACGACCGCCCGCGCCGAGGCGCTGGTGGCGGCCTGCCGGGAGGCGGGGGTGAGGCTGGGCGTGGTGCTGCAGCACCGCTTCAAGCCGGCTGCGGAGCAGCTCGCCACCCTGCTGCGCGCAGGAGCGCTGGGCGCCATCGTCAGCTGCTCGGCTTCGATCCGGCTGTGGCGGCCGCAGAGCTACTACGACGAGCCGGGCCGCGGCACCCGGGCGCGGGATGGCGGCGGCGTGCTGATGACCCAGGCCATCCACACCCTCGACCTGATGCTGAGCCTGGCGGGGCCGGTGGCGGAGGTGCGCGCCTACGCCGCCACCACGCCGGTGCACCGCATGGAGACGGAGGACCTGGTTTGCGCGGCCGTGCGCTATGCGAGCGGCGCGCTCGGCACCATCGAGGCCACCACCGCCGCCTACCCGGGCACGCCCGAGCGCATCGACCTGGCCGGGACCAGGGGCACGGCCTCGCTCGTCGGCACGGGGCTCTCGGTTGCGTTCGACAACGGCCGGCGCGAGGAGGTGCCGCCCGAGGCCACGCCCGGCGGCAGCGGCGCCAATCCGATGGACTTCCCGCATCACTATCACCTGGGCGTGTGGCGCGACTTCCTCGATGCCATCGAGCGGGGCAGGCCGCCACGCGTGTCCGGCGCCGAGGCGCTCAAGGTGCACCGCCTGATCGACGCGCTGCTCGAGTCGGCCGCCACCGGCCGCGCGGTCGCGGTCAGCCGGCCGACTGGTTGACGACCGGCTTGGCCACCGAGGCCTTGACGACAGGGATATCGGCGTCGGCGAGCGGCGCCATGCGCTTCTTGCGCGCCAGCGCCCGCTCGATATAGGGCGCAAGCTCGCGCGCCTTCAGCCGCTCGCGCTCCTCGGCCTCGGCCGCGAACTCGGGCAGCACCTCGCGCGCGAGCATCTCCAGCGACTGGCAGATGTGCTCGTGGCGGTTGCGGCCGGCCTGCTGCAGCAGGATGATCTGGTCGACGCCGGCGGCCTGGAAGCCGCGCACGTGCTCGCGGAACTGGGCCGGCGTGCCGATGCCGCGCGAGGACTGGAAGGCGCTGGCGAGGCTCTCGGTGCCGGCCGCATCGGCGCCCTGCCCGCCGGCGCCGCGCTGGGCCTGGAAGCGCTCGAAGAGGCGCGAGCGGCCGGGAACCGTGTCCTCGGTGACCAGCGCCGATATGGCGTAGCGAAAGAACTCGAAGCCCTCCTGGCCGCGGCGCGCCGCCTCGGCCGCGTCCTCGTGCAGCGAGAAGGCCGAGACCATGGCGATGTTGGCGTTGACGCTGTGGCCGAGCGGCACGCAGGCGTCGCTCCTGATGATGTCGTAGTAGATGCCGCTCCAGGTGCGTGCCTCCGCCTCGTCGATGAAGGAGAAGGCGAGCGCCCCGAGGCCGAGGCTGGCGGCGAGCTTGATGGTGTCGCGGTTGGTGCAGGCGATCCACATGGGCGGGTGGGGCTTCTGCACCGGCTTGGGAATGACGTTGCGGGCCGGCATCCTGAACGAGCGGCCCTCGAAGCCCGGATAGGGCTCCATCACCATCATGTTGGCGATCTGCTCGGCCGCCTCGAGCGACATGGCGCGCTTCTCCTTGGCCGGGATGCCGAAGCCGCCGAGCTCGAGCCGGGTCGCCCCCTCGCCGATGCCGAGCTCGGCGCGGCCGTTGGAGACGAGGTCGAGCATGGCCACCGCCTCGGCGGTGCGCGCGGGGTGGTTGTAGTTGGCGATCACCTGGCGGATGCCGTGGCCGAGGCGGATGCGCCTGGTGCGGGCGGCGCAGGCGGCCAGGAACACCTCCGAGGCCGAGCAGTGCGAATACTCCTCGAGGAAGTGGTGCTCCACCGCCCAGGCGTAGTCGATGCCGAGCCGGTCGGCGAGCTCCACCTGCTCCAGTGCGTCCTGCACCAGCTGCCGCTCGTCGTCCGGCCCCCACGGCTTGGGCAGCTGCAGCTCGTAGAAGATGCCGAATCGCATGGATGCTCCTCCCGGCATGCCCAGGCAGCGCAGACCCTAAGCGGACTTGCCCGCTTTGCCAACGCGGGGCGCTGGCCGCGGCAGGCGCCCTCGTGACGCACGCGACGCCACTTCCCTCGCGCGGCGAACCGGCCCAAGAAGCGACGCCGCCAGCCAAGTGCGCCCGCCGCATGACCACGCCGCCGCCCGCCTCCGGCTTTCGCCTCGGCAGCCTGTCCCCCGTCATCCAGTGGGGCGTGCTGGCGGCAGGCTCGCTGCCGCTCGCCGCGCTGTTCTCGCTCATTGAGCTGCCGGCGGCGCTGCTGCTCGGAGCGATGACGGCCGGCATCATCGTGGCCTGCGGCGGCGGCAGCATTCGCGCCCCGCGCCGGCCGGCGCTTGCGGCCCAGGCCGTCATCGGCTGCCTGGTGGCGCGCGCCGTCACCGCCGACAGCGTGATGACTTTCCTTGGCGCCTGGCCGCTGTTCCTGTCGGTTGTGCTCGGCATCCTGGCCACCAGCGTGGCTCTGGGCTGGCGCCTCACGCGGCTCGGCACTCTGCCCGGCACCACCGGCGTGTGGGGCATTGCGCCCGGCGGGGCCTCGGTGATGATGCTGATGGCGGGCGAGTTCGGCGCCGACGCGCGGCTCGTCGCCTTCATGCAGTACCTGCGGGTGGTGCTGGTGGCGGCGGTGGCCTCGCTGGTGGCGCGGATCTGGGTGGGGCCGCCCGAGGCGGCGCCCGAGGCGGCCTGGCTGGGCGCCCTCGACTGGCGCGGGCTCGCGGCCACGCTGGCCATCGCCGGTCTCGGCGGCGCGGCGGGCACACTGCTCCGCATCCCGGCCGGCGCCATGCTGGTGCCGATGGCGGCCGGCGCCGTGCTCGAGGGGACGGGCCTCGTGCACATCGTGCTGCCGCCGTGGCTGCTGGCGGCGACCTATTTCGTTCTCGGCTGGAACATCGGGCTCGGCTTCACGCGCGAGAGCCTCCTCCGCGCCGGGCGCGCGCTGCCGCAGGTGCTGGCCGCTACCGTCACCCTCATCGCGGTGAGCGCGGCGCTGGCGGCGGCGCTGGTGTGGGCCGCGGGCGTCGACCCCATGACCGCCTATCTCGCCACCAGCCCCGGCGGCATGGACACGGTGGCCATCATCGCCACCGCGGCCAAGGCCGACCTGTCGTTCGTGATGGCGCTGCAGACGCTGCGCCTCGTCATCGTGCTGGCGGCAGGGCCACCGCTCGCCAGGCTCATTGCCCGGCGGATGCGGCGGTGACAGGCTTGGCGCGACGCGATTCTCCCACGCCGGATGCGGTCGGCGGGAGCTGCAAACGTCTCACGGCATTCTGCGATTTGATGCAGGCCCGCGGCGGCGCCGGTCCTTCTCGCGCTCGGCTTCTTTTCTCGCGGCTTGCGGATCACGCGTCTCCTTTGCGCGCCCCCGTGGCCAGCGCGCGGGTCCCCGGTTGCCGGGAGCCGAGGCCGCCCTAGGGCGCAGACTCACCCCGCTTTGGGGGCCGCGCGGTCGGGGTAGCTGCGGGCCATGCCCTCGCGCACGTCCTGCTGGATGCCGTACTGCGGGAAGGGGTAGCGGAAGCCGTTCTTGGAGAGCGCCTCCGGCAAAAAGCATAGATAGAGATCTTTGCAGATCGACCTCATCTGCGCTATCTCGGGTCCGATCATGGGCGCGTGTTCGAAAGGTTCCCGGACAGCAAACGCCCGTGCTGTTGACGACATTCTAGCCAAGGTGACCTGGATGCCCGTCGCTCGACTAGCAGAGTTGCACCTAGGGAAAGTTGACGGCAAACATGAGTTCGTGGACAGCGCACACAGTCGATTGTTTTTTGACGGCTTCCTTGTCCCTGAAACCATTCAACTGGATGACTTCCTAAATGGGCACAAGTACGTATTGCGGGGATTCCGTGGAACCGGCAAGACCTCGCTGTTAAGATACCTTGCCAAATTACTCCGCGACAAAGGAGCCCAGGGAAAATTGATACTTTTCAAATCAGGTTTAAGTGAGGCACAGCGCATAGAGATATCCCGGCAGGCAGGGCTGTCCTTGGAGGAGGTTGATTCAGGTAAGATTGAAGTCCAACAGGACTTCAAGGATGCTTGGCGCTGGTTCCTGCACAGGAAGTTGGGCGAAATGATCCTAGCCCGCTTTATTCGCCATAGTTGCGCGGCGACGGTCTTTCGACAACGGGCGTGAAGCATCGGCCGGGTTTACGGCGGGGATTTGTCTGGAACGCTGGTTGGACGCGTTGGAGGTTGACGCCTGTGGCT